>PPCM01000087.1_pt1 | contig 152338 bp, 155 predicted proteins | sample 1555541 | NCBI WGS metagenome assembly PPCM01 (sample SAMN05284479, study PRJNA326546) | Marine sediment metagenome, whole genome shotgun sequencing project. | isolation source: marine sediment | place: Germany: Wadden Sea | collected 2012-09-05
AGGAATACCATAACGAAGCATTCCTCCTGGTTTATCCATCATTTCAAATATCGTTACATTATGTCCCATCGTTTGAAGGAAGTAAGCAACTGTTAATCCACCAGGACCAGCTCCAATAACCGCTACATTCTTACCAGTGTTCTCAGCTACTTCAGGAACAAATGGTTTTTCTTGAGCCAAGTCATAATCAGCTGCGAAGAATTTCAAACTCGCAATCGATACTGGAGACTCTAATATATCTCTTCTACAATCCGTTTCACAAGGATGTGGACAAACTCGTCCAATACTTGCTGGAATCGGAATAGCTTCTTTAATTACTTTAACAGCTTCAATAGGTTGATTGTTTGCGATCAACCCAACGTATCCTTGAACGTCCGTATTAGCAGGACAACCCAAAGTACATGGAGGTAAACAATCTCCTCTATGATCAGACACATACATGTCCAATGCTATTTTTCTTGCATTCGTTACACGAGTCGATTTAGTATCAATTACTGAACCTTCCCAAATTTTAGTAGAACAAGCACGTGATAATTTTGATTGTCCTTCTATTTCAACAACACACATTCCACAACCACCATACGCTTCTAAACGTTTGTCGTAACAGAAATGTGGAATAGCGATATTATGTTCTTTCGCTACATCTAAAATTGTTTTTTGTTCTGACTGGATTTTAATTCCATCTATTGTAATATTTATCATATCTACACCTACAACACTTCAATTGCGTCAAAGTTACAAGCTTCGTAACATTGTCCACATTTGATACATTCTTCTTGATTTATCACGTGTAACTCTTTTCTTTCACCATCAATACAACTAACAGGACATTTTCTAGCACATAGAGTACATCCAGTACAGTTATCCTTAATTGTATAAGTTAACAACGCATCACACACACCTGCTGGACATTTCTTATCCACAACATGTGCTAAGTATTCATCTTTAAAATACTTTAACCCAGTTAAAACCGGGTTTGGTGCAGTTTGACCTAATCCACATAAAGAACCATCTCTAACCGCATACGCTAAACTCTCTAATTCATCTAAGTCAGACATCTGGGCTAACCCATCAGTCATCTTCTGTAAAATCTCATGCATACGTTTCGTACCAACTCTACAATAAACACATTTCCCACATGACTCTTTAACAGTAAACTCTAAAAAGAATTTCGCAACATCGACCATACAAGTCGTTTCATCCATTACTACCATTCCACCAGAACCCATAATAGCTCCTGTTGCATTAATATCTTCATACGTTACTTTAGTATCTAAAAGTTCACTTGGGATACAACCACCAGAGGGTCCACCCATTTGAACTGCTTTAAACGCTAAATCCTTTTTAATACCTCCACCGATATCGAAAATGATTTCTCTTAAAGTAATTCCCATCGGTACTTCTACTAAACCACCGTTTTTAATTTTTCCTGATAAAGCGAACACTTTCGTTCCACTCGATTTTTTAGTTCCAATACTCGCATACTCGTCAGCACCATTTGTGATAATCCACGGGATATTCGCAAACGTCTCAACATTATTAATATTAGTCGGATGATTAAAATACCCTGATTCCGCTGGATAAGGAGGTTTAAGTCTTGGCATTCCTCTTTTTCCTTCTAATGACTCAATCAGTGCAGTTTCTTCACCACATACAAAAGCACCAGCTCCCATTTTGATTCTTAAATCAAAATCAAAGTCAGTCCCCATTATATTACGTCCAAGGATTTTAGCTTCCCTTGCTTGTTTAATCGCAATTTGTAAACGTTCAATCGCTAAAGGATATTCCGCTCTACAATAAATAATTCCTTCATTTGCTCCAATTGTATATCCACCAATAATCATACCCTCGATTAATTTATGTGGATCCCCCTCTAAGATAGAACGGTCCATGAATGCACCTGGATCTCCCTCATCGGCGTTACATACTATATAACTACTTCCACCACGGTTCTTGAATGCAGCATCCCACTTAAACCAAGTAGGGAATCCTGCTCCACCTCTACCGCGTAGATTAGATTTTTTTAATATTTGAATAATTTCAGGTTCACTCATCTCTAGTACTTTCTCTAAAGCAGAGTATCCACCTATGTTTAAGTATTCCTCAATTGACTCAGGATTAATAATTCCACAATTCTCTAAAGCTATCTTCGTTTGAGCCTTATCAAAATAATGAGCATCGTCAGATGTATAAATAATATGTTCATCAACAATCTCTCCATTTTGAACGTGCTTATTAAAAATCTCTTCAGCAATCGCTTCGTTTACACTTCCGTAAGTAATTTTTCTATTACCATCAACAACATCAATGATTGGTTCTAAGAAACACATCCCAATACATCCTGTTGTTTCAACTGAAACATCAGTCCCTTTTGTTAATTCAACCAGTTTTTGATACGTCTTATTTCCACCAGCTGCGATCCCGCAACTTCCAAGTCCAACTTTAATTAACATCATTAGCCTCTTTCTTCTTAATCCCTTTGACAATCTTCACTGCCTCATCAGGAGTTAAGTTCCCATAAGTATCATCGTTAATCATAATTACAGGTGCTAAACTACAACACCCTAAACATGCAACATCCTCAACTGTAAATAATTCGTCCTCTGTTGTTTCACCTGGTTCAATTCCTAATTCTCTTGTGATGGCTTTTGATACTTCTTTAGATCCATTAACGTGACAAGCAGTTCCTTGACACTGTAAGATTAAATACTTACCTACTGGTTCTAATCTAAATTGTTGATAAAAAGTAGCCACTCCATAAATGGATGCCTTCTTATTACCTGTCTCATTAGAAATGTATTCTAATGCATCAATTGGTAAGTAACCGTAAATGTTCTGAGCTTCCTGTAATATAGGAATCAAATTCCCTTTTACATGTAGATATTTAGCGATTACTTCATCTAACTTTTTCAAGTCGATTTTGTTTAAATCATCGTTACAATTACACATAATGTTCTCCCCTTGATAGCGCTTTCTTACTCATTTATTTTAAAGTAATACAACCTTTAATTCAACAAGCATTTTAATTCGCATTAATTAAATACTCAAATAAGTCCACAAGTACTTTTAAATAATCCTTTTTATTCTTTAAAACAATAAAGACTCTCGAGTTCTTGAAACTTAAATCAATATCCTTTGAAACCTTATAAGCAGCCATTAGTAACGTTTCCCCGTCGATTACTAGACTTGCTTTTCTGCTTAGCCTTAATGATATATAGTTGTTCTTATCCTCAATTTGATCAACCTCATAAAGCTGAGCATATTTATCAAAAATAGTTTTATACATAAACTCCACTAGGTTCATAGGAACCCTTCCGTACTTATCCTTCATTTCCACAATTAAATCATCGATATCCTTCGAGTTTTTAACATTCTTAATCTTACGGTGAATATCAATCTTAATTGCTTCATCTGATACGTACTCATCTGGTATATGTTTACTAATCTTAATAACTGATTGTTTCGTTGTTTCTGGTTTCGGTACTGGTGTTCCTTGTTGTTCCTGAATTTCCTCTTCTAACATTTGCATGTAAAGGTCAATTCCGACACTATCAATAAACCCAGATTGCTCCGCTCCCAGTACATCTCCGGCTCCTCTAATGCTTAAGTCACGCATTGCTATTTTAAACCCTGAACCGAGTTCTGTAAACTCTTTTATGACACTTAGTCGTTTTTCTGCTGTTTCTGTGATATTTGCATGCTTATACATTAAGTATGCATAGGCAATTCTATCACTTCTTCCAACACGTCCTCTTATCTGATAAAGCTGAGCAAGTCCCAGCCTATTTGCATCTGTAATGATCAACGTATTTGCATTCGGAATATCAATTCCTGTTTCAATAATAGTTGTACATACTAATACATTATATACTTTATCCACAAAGTCATTCATAGTATTTTCTAATTCATCTCTAGACATCTGTCCATGTGCAAATGTAACAGATGCATCAGGAACTAGTCTTTGAATTTTATTCGTTAACAAATGAATGTCGCTTACCTTATTATAAAGAACGAACACCTGACCATCACGAGATAGCTCACGCTCAATCGCATCCTTCATAATTGTTTTATTTTCTTCTATTACATATGTTTGAACTGGATACCTATTCGCAGGTGGTGTTTCTAATAAAGAAGTACTCTTCACACCCATCAAAGCCATCTGAAGTGTTCTTGGGATAGGAGTAGCTGTTAGAGTTAAAACATCTACATTAATCTTAATCTCTTTAATTCTCTCCTTATGTTCCACACCGAACCTTTGTTCCTCATCGACTATTAATAATCCTAAATCTTTATATACAATATCCTTACTTAAGATTCTATGAGTACCAATTACTATATCTACTTCACCTGATTGTAATCCCGCTAATACTTGAGACATATGTCTTTTAGGTACGAATCTATTTAATAATTCTACTCTTATTCCATACTTACTAAATCTCGCCTTAAACGACTTATAATGTTGTCGGGATAAAACTGTAGTAGGACAAAGGTAAGCAACCTGCTTACCAGCATATACTGCCTTAAACGCAGCACGCATAGCTACTTCTGTCTTACCATAACCAACATCCCCACAAAGAAGTCTATCCATCGGATACGTTGCTTCCATATCCTTCTTAACATCTTCAATTGCTTTTAACTGGTCAACCGTTTCACTATAAGGAAAATCTGCTTCAAACGTAAACTGATCCTCATCGTCTTTCGGATATGCATACCCTTCAGCTTGTTTCCTTTCAGCGTATAACTTAATTAACTTACCAGCTATATCTTTTAATTTCTTTTTAACTTTCGCTTTCGTCTTAGCCCAAGAAGTTCCACCAATACTATTTATCTTAGGTTTGGCTCCTTCTCTTGCTGAATACTTTTGAATTAAATTAATATTTTCAACAGGTACGTATAACACTTCATCATTCCTGTATGCAATATGTATGTAGTCATTACTTCTGTTATCAAGCTCAACAGACTTAACTCCTAAATACTTCCCAATACCGTAATCATAATGAACAACGTAATCACCTGGTTTTATATCTTTCAGTGATTTTACTTTAGATGCTTCTTTTAACTTAAAATGTTTCTTCTTAACTTCAATACGTTTAAATATCTTTTCACTCGCAATTACTTGGAACTGATCAATTACTCTAAAAGATAAATTAGACTGATTACTTATTACATTTATACTTCCGTCAACACAGTCATCCTTACTACCTACTCTAACGAATGGAATTTCTTTGTCTTCTAAAAGAGAAATTATTCCTTTTTCATTAGGTAATAAAATCGTTTCTTTAGACTTTTTAATATCATTAATAAACAAATCAGTATTTCCAACGTAATCAACAATATCAGTTGCATTCGACTTAAAACTAAAGTCGTACTTATAATCACTTGTTAAAACATTCTGTAAGTAAATAACTTTTTCATCTTTCGCTAAGGCTAAATCTAAATTATTAAAGAACTCAAAACTAAGTCCACTATAATCGTCTTGATTTAAATACCACTCAGTAACATCCACTACTGCATTATTAAAGACGTCTTTAACTCTTTTAGGATTCGTTAAGAAAACAATTTTGTCATCAACAAAGTCAGTAATCCCTGAATGATCGATATACTGCATATACTTATGTAATCTATCAAGATCATTATTACTCTCCAACGCTTCAATATCTAGCTTTAACTTATCTGTCAATTCTCTATTCGAAATAGTTTCAATCAACTTACTCTTTTCTTCATCAGTAAAGAACAACTCATACATCGGATATATTCTTATCTCTTCAACGGTAGAACTACTTCTTTGAGTTACAACATCAAACGTTCTTAAAGAATCTATCTCATCATCAAAGAACTCAATTCTAACGGGAGTTTCTTCAGTCATTGGAAAAACATCCACAATGAATCCACGTACTGAGAAGTCACCTGGCTTTTCAACTTGGTATTCTCTTTTATACCCCATATCAAATAACTGTTTCACAAAATCAGCTTTTTCAATAATACTTCCAACTTTAAAATCAAACGAAAAATCTTGCCACTTCTTAAGTGAAGCTTCTTTTCTTAAATACCCTAAAGTATGCGTAACAATTATTTTTCTTTTTCCTATTACTAAATCTACGATTGTTTGTAGACGTGCAGTTCTAAATTCATTTGACGCGGCTAACATCTCAACTGAGACTACTTCATCAGCAGGAAAGAAGTTTACACTATCTTCATCTAATTCACGTACAAGTGCATCGTACATTTTTTGGGCGTTGTATATATTTTCAGCTACTACAAAAATATGTTCCTCTCTTGATAAGAACACTTCTTTTATTAAGTATGCATTTAGATCCTTCGTTGAATCTAAAAATAAAGTCTGATATTTAGGTTTGTTTAATGACTCAAAGAAACCTTTAAACTGTTTATTAATATACTTCATACTACCCCCACGAATGATACCCCTCAGTTAGAAACTAGAGGGGTTAGTTATATTTATTCATAATAGACAAGACGTCCATGTTATTAATAAAATCAATTGATGCGTCTTTACTATTCTCAATTACTTCATTTACCTTAGCTCTATCAGCTTTAGATAACTTTCCTAATACGTCATTCACAACAGCCACGTTAGCGTTTCTTCCAACACCAATACGTACTCTGTTAAAACGATCACCAATATGTTGAATGATTGACTTCATTCCGTTATGTCCACCTGAACTACCTTGGAACCGAATTCTTATCTTACCAGCTGGTAAATCTAGATCATCATAAATAACCAATACATCTTCTGGATCAATACTATAATACTTCATAGCTTTAACAATACTATTCCCAGATAGATTCATATAAGTCAGAGGCTTAAGAAGAACATAGTCTCTTTCTTTTGCCACTTCAGCGTTGAAACGAATACTCTTCTTAAGTTTCGTATTCATCGCCTTCGCAATCAAATCTAAACAGTCAAATCCAACATTATGCTTTGTGTGCTCGTACTTTTTTCCGGGATTACCCAGACCAACGATTAAGCGCATAATATCACCTACTTTTTACTCTATAGATTATATCACAATATTTCCGATTAAAGTACTTTTTGTGATATAGTATTCAGTGAGGTGAGAACAATGGATTTATCCGTAAAAAACATAACTAAATCATTCTCAATATTCGACATTCTTGATGGAGTGTCCTTTCACATTAACACTGGTGAGAAGGTAGGAATCGTTGGTCCTAACGGTTGTGGTAAGACTACTCTATTTAAAATAATTATAGGTAACGAGAAACAGGATAGTGGTGAAGTATTCATTAGAAAAGGTGCTCAAGTAGGTTACTTAGACCAAATACCTGAGTATGACAACACTGTTCGAGAGGTATTATGGCAAGCATTTGCTTCTATCCTAGAGGAACAGAAAAAACTTCAAAAAGTGGAACAACAACTTATCGACAACCCTGAAAGCGAGTCTATCTTAAAGACGTACGGATTGATGCAAGAACAGTTTGAATCAATCGGTGGGTACGAAATAGATACTGAGTTCAATAAAATTATTAAGGGACTAAATATCCCTGAATCATTTTTAGATAGAGACTTCAGACTACTTTCAGGTGGAGAAAAAAGTAGAGTTGTTTTAGGAAAGATTTTACTTGAACAACCCGACCTTCTTTTATTAGATGAGCCGACCAACCATTTAGACTTAGATTCAATTGCTTGGTTAGAAGGATATATCTCAAAATATAAAGGGTCAGTATTAATCATATCCCATGATAGATACTTACTAGATAAGACTGTTACAAAGATCGTAAATATTGAACATGGCAAGGCTCGAGTATATAAAGGAAATTACAGTTTCTATGTACAAGAAAAAGCTGCCTACATGGAACAGCTATGGAAGAACTATAAATCACAAGAACGTCAGATCAAACGCATGGAAGATCAAATTGAAAGATTTAGAATTTGGGGTAAAATGCGTGACTCAGACAAAATGTATAGAAGAGCGAAAGAGATAGAAAAACGATTAGACAGATTCGACAAAATGGATAAACCTTTCGAAGGTCGTACACTTAAATTTAACTTTGCTGATAAAGGTAGAACCGGAAACGAAGTTATTAAAATAGAAAACTATTCAAAAGCATTTGATGAAGTATTATTAAATGACGTTAGTTTCACAGTTCGTTATGGTGATAAAGCATTCTTAATCGGAAAGAACGGAACTGGTAAAACCACTTTGTTTAAATCAATACTTGGAACGACTGATTTTGACGGTGAAGTAAAAATTACACCTAGAGCTAAAATCGGGAATCTATCACAAGAGATTCATTACGAAAATACGAAGATGTCAATCATCCAGGAATTTAGACGAGTTCACAATGTAGGTGAAGGTGAAGCTCGAGGACTGTTAGCGAAGTTCTTATTCTATGGTGATGAAGTATTTAAATCAGTTGGTGATATTTCTGGTGGAGAAAAGTCTAGGTTAGAATTATGTAAGATGGTAAACAGTGATGCTAATGTATTACTTCTAGACGAGCCTACCAACCACTTGGATATAGACTCAAAGGAAATGTTAGAAGAAACTCTATTAGAGTATCCTGGTACAATGTTGATTATCTCTCATGACAGATACTTCATTAATAAATTAAGTGATTATATTCTTTGTTTAGAAAACAAGAACGTTAACAGATACGACGGAGACTACGATCAGTATTTCGATCGAAAGAAAGATAAACAAGTACGCGTTAAAAAAACAAGACAAAAGAAAGTCATCACAAGAAACTATGAAAAAGAAATGGAAGAATTAGAAAAACAGATTTCGAACGTAGAAACTCTTATGGCAGAGGAACTGAAACAGAATGTACCTAACTATAAGAAGTTTGATGAATGGGTTCTTGAAAAAGAACATCTTGAAAAACTATATTTAGAAGTCATAGAAGAAATGCATTAGAGGGGGACTCCCCCTCTTTTTTTTGCAAAAAAAAAAGGGAAGTTCCCTTTTTCTTATTTATGTTCTCTTACGAATAATCCACTTAATGGTCTATCGTAAATTATGTTTAATACTGCTTGTCCAAATAGTTCCGATACACTTAATGGTACCACTTTTGGAGATTTCTTATCTTGAGGTAATTGGATTGTATTTGTAACTACAACTTCTTCTAATACAGAGTTGTTGATTCTATCAACTGCTGGTCCTGAGAAGATTGCATGAGTACATGAAGCATATACTTCTTTTGCTCCTGCTTCTTTTAATGCTTTTGCCGCAACTGTTAATGTACCAGCTGTGTCTATCATGTCGTCAATGATGATACAAGTTTTGTTCTTTACTTCACCTATAATAGCCATTACTTCAGCTACGTTTGGTGCTGGTCTTCTTTTATCAATAATCGCCATTGGAACACTTAATGCTTGTGCCAACTTTCTAGCTCTTGTAGCTCCACCGTGATCTGGTGAAACAACTACTGCATCTTCAAACTTCTTACCACAGAAATAATCTGCGATAGTTGGAAATGCTACCATGTTGTCGATTGGAATATTAAAGAACCCTTGAATCTGTGATGCATGTAAATCCATTGTGATAACTCTAGATGCTCCGGCTGTTTGAATTAGATCCGCCATTAACTTCGCAGAAATTGGTTGTCTACTTCTTGCCTTTCTATCTTGTCTTGAGTAACCATAGTAAGGCATTATTACGTTTATGCTTTTTGCACTCGCTCTTTTAAGTGCATCAATCATAATTAATAATGTCATGTAATTATCATTAACTGGTTTGTTTGTAGATTGAACTACGAATACGTGATGTCCACGCACCGTTTCCTCAATATTGACATTTACTTCCCCATCTGCAAATGTTGATACTACACATTCTGCTAGTGGAATATTTGTGTAGTTTGAGATTTCCTCTGCTATTTCCTGGTTTGACCCTAGTGAAAATAACTTGATTTTGTGCCCGTCTAAAATCGCCATCCTCTGACCTCCTAAATAATCTACCTACATTTTACATTAAGTTAAATCTATATTAAAGGTTTGTTTCAGAAAAAAAACGCTAACAATCGTCAGCGTTCACTAGTCAGTCTGGTTATATACCTCAATCACTTTGTTTTCAATCATTTTTCTTGTCTCTTGATTGATCGGATGTGCAATGTCTTTGTACTCTCCAGATGAGCGTTTACGACTTGGCATTGCCACAAATAACCCATTGTCACCTTCAATAACTCTTAACTCATGAACTACAAAGCAATCGTCTATTGTAATTGCTGCGATAGCTTTCAATCTGTTCTGTCCATCTACCTTAATCAATCTTACGTCTGTGATGTTCATAATTTCCTCCCTTATAATAAAGTAATCGGCTAATTTGATTATAGCAAACAATGTAAACGATTACAAGTTACACACCTAAGTACGTGTGTATCCACTTTATCCCGTGGTTGTCCAATTCTTTGATGTCTTGCATCATTTTATTTGTATCGTTATAAATGTTGTAAAACACTGAACCGCTTCCTGTCATCATAAAGTTATAGTTGAATTTATCTAATTTATTTTTCACATCTTCACACTCTCTTGATGTTGAGATAGTGATTGATTCTAAATCATTCATCATTTCATTTTGTATGTTTTCTAGTTTCTTACTCTTTATAGCTTCTATCATTTTAGAAATACTTTTCGTTTGCATTTTTATAAGGTTCGTTTTTGAAAATACTTGTTTCGTACTTATAGAAGTGTTAGGCACTGCTAACAAAATGTGACCTCTAATCGAAGATGTGAATTTTATCGATTCTCCTATTCCTCTTACAACTGCAGGTTTGTTAAATACACACATAGGAACGTCCGCACCTAGTTTTACACCTAGTTGGCATAGTTCTTCCAATGGTGCATTTATTTTAAATAGTTTATTAAGTCCTCTTAGAGTGGCAGCTGCATCCGCACTTCCTCCACCCAATCCAGCTCCAACTGGAATTCTTTTATGAAGAGTTACTTTGACAAATTGTTTCACGTGAAACTTTTTCTTAAATAAATGAATAGCTTTAAGAATTATGTCATCTTCAAAAGCAGATCCAATTAATTCGTCACGCTCTGACAATTCAAACTCAAGTACATCGTGAAGTTGGATCGGATGTGTTACCATGTTCAAATCATGGTATCCATCTTTTCTTCTCCCCACTACATTTAAAAAAATATTTACTTTTGCATTTGCTTTCTCTTTCATCTAATCACCACCTCAAGTGTAACATACACAACTCTTTGTTTCACGTGAAACCCAAAACTAAATCGTCTATTTGTAGTTGCATTAAATTATAATCAATGTATAATATTGGTAGTACTTTTAATCTAGTCCAGAGAGGCTAACAAGGGAATAAATACTAATATGAATTCGGTATGCCCTTTTAGTCTAAGACTAGGGGCATTTTATTATATTATAGGAGGATTCAAAATGTTAGTCTTAGATGTACATGAAAAACCGTCGAAAGGTTTATGGGCACTGTTAAGTTTTCAACACGTGTTCGCAATGTTTGGAGCAACAGTTCTTGTTCCAATATTAACTGGGTTATCAATCTCAGTAGCATTAGTAGCTAGTGGTATTGGTACACTGATTTATATCGCAGCAACAAAAGCAAAAGTTCCAGTATACTTAGGTTCGTCATTTGCTTACATAGCAGCAATCTCAATCGCTTCACAAAGTTTCGGTAAAGAAGCAGCGTTTGTAGGATTAATGGTTGTAGGGATTATTTACGTAATCGTATCAACTGTAATTAGATACGTTGGGAAAGCTTGGTTAGACACTTTATTACCACCAGTAGTAATAGGTCCAATGATCGCAATCATCGGTATCGGTTTAGCTCCAGTAGCAACAGGGCAAGCTGGTTTAACTCCAGGTTCTTCAAATGAGTTCTTCGCATTTCTTGCGACAGATCCTATTAACCCAATCATTGCAGGAATTACATTCTTAGCTACAGTATTCATAGCCACTAAGGCAAAAGGATTCTTCAAAGTTGTTCCTATCTTAGGTGGTATTGTTATTGGTTATGTTACAGCAGTTATCTTAGGTGCTGTAGATTTCACTCCAGTAATGGAAGCTTCATTCTTCGCATGGCCTGACTTCACATTCGTTGGAACATATGCGTTTGACTGGAGAGCAGTTGCAATGTTTGCTCCAATCGCATTCGTTACAATCGCAGAACATATCGGAGATCACAAAGTATTAGGTTCAATTACAGATAGAGACTTTATTAACGACCCAGGTCTTGATAGAACTTTATTAGGTGATGGTGTAGCTACATTAGTATCTGCATGTATCGGTGGACCTGCAAATACAACTTACGGTGAAAACACAGGAGTTATTGGTATGACTAAAGTAGCATCAGTATATGTAACTGGTGGTGCAGCAGTAATCGCAATCTTCTTAGGGTTCATTAATAAGTTCACAGTATTAATCACAACAATCCCAGCTCCAGTAATGGGTGGTATCTTAATTCTATTATTCGGACTAATCGCTGGTAACGGATTAAAAGTAATGATTCAAGAAAAAGTAGATTTAACAAAAACAAGAAACATTATCGTTGTTGCTTCAATGTTAGTAGTTGGTTTAGGTGGAGCTTCATTCAGTTTGAATGATGCAGTATCTTTAACTGGTATGTCATTAGCAGCAGTAGTAGGAATTCTATTAAACTTAGCTCTTCCTAAAGAATAATTTCAAATAAAACAAAATAAAAACTCGATATTAATTATCGAGTTTTTTTATTTCTATACTTAATCTAGCAAATTCGTCTATGCTTAAACTCTCTCCTCTAGCAGTTTCTTTAATACCTAGTGAGACTAACATCTCCTTCAGAGTAGCTTTATCTATACCTAAAGCACCACTTAAGTTATTAACTAAAGTCTTACGTCTTTGACCAAACGATGACTTCACTACATGGAAGAAATGTTTTTCATCATCAACATCTACACGAGGTTTCTCTAAGACGTCTAAAACAATCACAGAACTATCTACGTTAGGTTTAGGTATAAACACCTCTCTAGAGACAGCAAATGCTATCTTAGGAGTCGTTCTATACTGTATCGCTACACTTAACGCATTATAGTCTTTAGTGTTTACAACACCTTCTAACCTTTGAGCAACTTCTTTTTGCATCATAACAACTATCTTCTTTATCTTCAAGTTTGATTCTAATAACTTAAACAATATCGGAGTCGTTATATAGTATGGTAAATTGGCAACAACCGTTATAGGTTCATCTATATCTATGTCCTGTTTAAGTATGTCCCCCTCGATTACATCTAAGTTGTCATACTCACTTAAACGGTCATTTAATACCTCAACCATATCTTTATCTATTTCATATGCTCTTACTTTTTTTGCAGTTTGAGCTAATAACTCAGTTAGCGATCCTAACCCTGGTCCAATTTCTACAACGTATGAAGTTGAATCAATATCAGCTGCTTCTACTATTTTTCTTAATATATTTGGATCAACCAGGAAGTTTTGACCAAATTTCTTCTTAGCATATAATCCATACTTTTTAAGTATCTCTCTTGTTTCGTTATAACTTCCTATCATAATAATCCCTCACAATACTTTCTAACTCTTCTATCGTTACACCAAACATTTCCAGTTTGATTTTGAATGTTTTTGCGTTTGCCTTACCTATGTGTAAACGACCACAAACATACTCTCGCACCTGCTTTGACTGTGTTTTTCCAATTAAATCCAGGTCGTAGAGTTGGTTTCTACTAATATTAGAATCGTTTGAATACACTTTAATATTACCTAATGCATATTCAATATCTTCTTTACTCATGTGTTCAATACCAACTTTTTTCTTGTTTCCAGAAATAGCTTTCTTTCTGTCGACGAATACGTGGTCAACATTAGGAACTGAACTAGCAATCGTTTTTCTAATCTTTTCTCCTGGTCCATCTGGATCAAGGAATAAAACAATTCTGTTTTTCTTAGATAATTCCTTAAGTTCCTCAAGTAATAACTGAGATACTGCAGAACCGTTCGTAATCATTGTTTTAACTCCAGGGATAAATTGCTTCAGTCTAGAAGCATCATTTTTCCCTTCAACAACAATAATAGTATTTGTTTCACGTGAAACACTACTCACCAGATATCATCTCCATCATGTTTGGAATATCTATTTGTTGTGGACACTTCGGTATACATTCACCACATGACACACATTTATCTGCGTATACTTCATTCTTTTTAAGCATTCCTTGTAGCCAAACCGTTGATTCTGCACCATACATAGCTGTATCGTTTTGGAAAGCAAGGTTCCTAGGAATATCTACACCATACTCACAAGGCATACAATACTTACAATTAGTACAAAGATTTGCCTGTTTCGCTCTTACAAACTCAGATACGCTGTCAATAAATTTGAATTCCTCTTCAGTTAGAGGTTTAAATGTAGCAAACGTCTCTAGATTATCTTTAACTTGATCTAATGTAGACATACCACTTAAGACTGTTAATATCCCTTTTTGTGATGCAACCCATCTAAATGCCCATGAAGCAAGTGATGCATTTCCATCCTTTTGCAGGAACATATTGTTTATTTCATCATTAAATCCAGCTAATTTTCCACCTTTAATAGGTTCCATTATAATAGCGGGAATCCCAAGATCATTCATTATATTCAAACCTTCCATACCTTGTTGGTGGTCTGTATCCATATAATTAAGCTGAATCTGAGCAAAATCCCATTTATGATAGTTAACAATATCTTTAAAACTATCCAAGTCATCATGGAATGAAAATCCAAGATGTTTAATTTTACCTTTTTCTTTTAAATCTAATAAAATGTTTAATGCGTCTAATTCCTTCATTTGATTAAATCTATCTTTATTCATAGCGTGAATCAGATAGAAATCAAAGTACTCCACTTGTAAGTTACTCAACTGTTTATCAAAGTACTCTATAACCTCTTCTTTAGTCTTACATAACCAAATTGGAAGCTTAGTAGCTAGGTAATAGTCAGATCTGTTTTTAGTTTTTAAATACTCTCCCATAAACTTTTCTGACTGATAATCGTGGTAAAACCAGGCCGTATCGTAATAATTTACCCCATTTTCAAATGCATGGTCCAACATTTGATAAGATTGATCTTTATCAATTTTACCGTCAACAGTCGGAAACCTCATAGTTCCAAACCCTAATAATGAAATACTTTTATCTTTGAAATTTCTTTTCTCCATAATATAAAAACCTCCATTTAGTCTCAACAGTTATAACTGCTATAAATACTAATAAACCACCTAATATCATTTGAACAGTTACAACCTCTCCTATCATTATAACAGATGCCACTGATGCAAATACTGCTTCAGTCGAAACAATAATGCTTGATTTAGTAGCTGTTGAGTATTTATGTGCAAATGTTTGGATAGTAAACCCTAGTGCTGTGTTTAGAACTCCCATGAATATTAATGGCCACCAATTAAACAATGTTACACGTGGAACATCCTCGAACCCAATTGTTATAAACAAGGATAAAATAGCTGCGGTATAGAATTGTACCAATGTAAATCCTATTAAGCTCGTTCCTTCCTTCTTCGCAAAGTGTGAAGAAGCTATGATATGTGTCGCAACCATCAGAGCACATCCAAATGTTAAGATATCTCCTTTGTTAAGTCCACCACCTATTGATGAATCAAATGTTAACACCAATCCACCCAACAAAGCTATAAACGCTCCTATAAAGGCAAACTTGTCCGGTCTAACCCTATAAACAGCCCAATAAAGAAATGGAACTAGTATAACCATCATCTGTGTAATAAACGCATTTTTGCTCGGAACAGTGTACATGATCCCAAATGTTTGAAATACAAAACCTAGGAACAACAGTATTCCAGCAAACACACCAAATTGAATATGTTTCTTGTCTATATACTTAATATGTTTTTTAAACCCAATTGTTAATAATACACTCGCTATAACAAATCTTCCTGAAATAATAGTAAATGTCTGGAATCCTGTGTTAACAGCAATTTTTGTAGCTGGGAACCCTACTCCCCATATAAACGCTGTTATAAGTAACAACATTTCAAACTTTAAACTCTTTTTCATCCTCTACCTCACGTGCTTAAATATATCATATTGTAAAGAAAAACCCAATAATGGGTTTACTTTGTTAATGATTGAGCTGCAGTAACTATTGCAGTTTTGTATACATCTTCAGAATTACATCCTCTTGATAAATCGTTTACTGGTGAATTAAGTCCTGCTAAGAACGGACCAACAGCTTCGAAGTTACCAAGTCTTTGAGCGATCTTGTACCCAATGTTTCCAGAGTTTAAATCTGGGAATACAAAGATATTAGCAGTACCCGCTACATCAGAACCAGGAAACTTAGATTTACCAACTGATTCAACGAATGCAGCATCAAATTGCATTTCTCCATCAATTAACATGTCAGGAGCAGCTTCTTTAGCTAATTTAGTAGCTTCTCTTACTTTTTGTGTTTCTTCAGTGTCTGCAGAACCATTAGTTGAGAATGATAACATCGCAACTCTTGGATCAATATCGTATGCAGGAGCTATTCTACCTGATTCAACTGCGAACTCAGCTAAGTCAGCTGCAGTTGGATTTGGATTAATAGCACAATCCGCCATAATATATTTCTCTTGATCTCTAACCATTACGAAATATCCAAACGTTTTAGATAGTCCCGGTTTTGTTTTTATAATCTGTAATGCTGGTCTTACAGTGTCAGCAGTCGAGTGCGTTGCACCTGATACTAACCCTTGAGCAAATCCCATGTAAACTAGCATCGTACCAAAATAGTTAGGCGTGCTTAACAATTCTCTACATTGCTCTTCAGTCCACTTTCCTTTTCTGCGTACGACCAACGCTTGAACCATCTCTTCAAAACGTGGGTACTCCGTAGGATTTATTACTTCTAGTCCATCAGTGAAATCTGTAGGATTTCCAATTAATACAGGCTTTAATAACCCCTCTTCAGCTAATCTTTTAGCTGCTGAATAGACTCTTTCATCGTAAGCTTCTGGTAATACGATTCTTACATCTTTACCATCAATTTTTTCTTTTAATACATCAAATAAATTTGCCATATTTTACCTCCATATGTTAACAACAACTTATTATAACAATTCTTTATGAAAACTCAATCATAAAATAAAAAAAGCGTATAAATACGCTAAATATTAAATACACGAGTTTTATCTACATAACGTCTTATAGACTTAGTAAGCATACCTATTACAACCCCAGTGACAACTGAGACCAACATCAATTGAGGTGCAAAGATGATTGCTGGTAACGATTTGTAAAAAATCATAACAGCCAACACTTGACCTAAACTGTGCAATACTCCACCCATGACACTAATTCCTATTAAACTAAACTTGTCGCGGCCTAGTTTGCAAAGTGCATACATTCCAAAATAACTGAACATAGTTCCAGTAAATCCTATAAAGAATGTAGAAATCGCACCTAGTATTAATCCTACTAATAATGATTTAAGTACAGCCATAGTAAAACTATCTGTAAAATCAAAATATAGAATTGATAATAAGATTACAATATTAGCCAATCCAACCTTCGCAAACGGTACAAAAGTAATAAAAGCACCTATCTGTGCATCAATAACTCCAAGTACTACACTAAGCGATGTTAAAACTGCCATAAAAACCATTTTTTTCGTATTTTTCATAATAACACCTATCCAACTTTTCGCGACTTTATTATATCATATACGAGCCATTTTTGATAAGATAAATTAAAGAGGTGATCAATATGGAAGACTGTATTTTTTGTAAAATAATCGATGGTGCTATTCCATCACTTAAAGTATACGAAGATGAGTTCGTATTTGCGTTCTTAGATATCAATCCTTCAACAATGGGACACACTTTAGTAATACCTAAAAAACACGCAATAGACATATATGATTTAGATGAGACTACGGCTGCAAACACATTTAAGGCAATCCCTAAAATAGCGAATGCACTTAAAGCTGCATTTAATCCAATCGGATTAAACATTGTAAACAACAATCAAAAACCTCATCAAGTTGTATATCACTATCACATTCATTTAATCCCAAGATACGAGGATGATCAATTCCAAATTAAGTACTTCAACATGAAAACAACTAATGAGGAACTTAATGATATCCAAAAGAAAATAATATCTAACTTATAAAGAAAAAATCTCAAAACATTAGTTTTGAGATTCTTTTTCTATTAATAAAGCTAACGATCTAACCATAACACCAGTTGCACCAGTTTCAGCGTTAGAAGCAGTACCTGCGATATCTAAGTGAATCCACTTCGTTTTATCTTCAACGAACTCTTGTAAGAATGCTGCAGCTGCACTAGCTCCACCCATTCTAACTCCACCATTATTAATATCTGCTACTTTACCTTTAATTGACTTCTTAAAATGTTTACCAATCGGCATATGCCAAATAGGTTCACCATTCTTCTTAGCCACTTTATCTAATCGTTTTAAGAATTGTTTAGTATTTGTAAATGCTCCAACGTAACCAGTACCTAAAGCAACTACACAAGCACCTGTAAGCGTAGCTACATCTACAATTTTAGACGCTCCCTCTTTTTGAGCAAACCACAGTGCGTCAGCTAGCGTTAAACGTCCTTCAGCATCAGTTGAGAATATCTCAATCGTTTTCCCATTAGCAGCTGTTATAACATCATCTGGTAAGAACGCTTCTTTACCAATCATATTATCAGTTGCCGCAATAATTACCATAACATTCTCTTCTAACCCTAACTCAGCAATCGCTTCAATAGCACCTAATACAGCTGCAGATCCACCCATATCAGTTTTCATACCTTTAGAGTTTGGTTTTAAGTTATATCCACCAGTATCGAATGTTAATCCTTTACCAACTAAAGCAATTGGGTTTTCCCATTTTTCCTTACCTTGGTACTTCATATAGATTAATTTAGGAGGGATTAAAGAACCTTGGTTAACTGCTAAAAATGCACCCATACCCATTCTTTCAATCTCTGCTTTTTCAATTACATCTACTTCAATGTTTAATCTTTTACCAAGCTCAACTGCATAATCAGCCATCTTCTCAGCATCCATGTAGTTATGTGGTAAGTTCACTAGTGTACGAGCACTATTCGTAGCTTGTCCTAATACTTGACCTCTTCTAAATGGTGCATCATGAACTTTAGTAGCATTGTACTTAAAGAAGTACTCTTCTTGTTTGTTTTCTTTTGATTTAAGTTGATTAAATTTATACTTATTAATCACTATCGACTCAGCCATTATCTCAGCTACATCATCTAAGTTTAATGACTTATTCGAGAATGTATCCATAACGATGATATCATTCTTTTTAATCTTCTTAGCTAACGCTTTGAAAGCAGTTCTTGCAGTTTCTCTAGTAACATCATTCGTCTTACCCATCCCTACAAAAATAACTCTCTCAGCTCTTAATAAATTTAATCCATGAATTTCAGTGATTTCTCCAACCTTACATGAAATAAATCCCTTCTTTAAAGCTTTTGTTACATATCCGTCAAGGGCATTATCAAGTAATTCTAAATTGTTTTCCTTTTCAAATACAGCGACAACTAAATTATTCTTAACAGTTTTATAATTCAGTCTTTTTACACGTTCAAACATAATATCCTCCTATTTAATAACATCACATTTCATATATGGTCTTAATGCTTTTGGAACTAGAATAGAACCATCTGCTTGTTGGTAGTTTTCCATCACAGCGACTACTGTACGACCAACAGCTAACCCTGATCCATTTAAAGTATGAACTAACTCAGGTTTGCTTTTCTCGTCTCTTTTAAAACGAATGTTTGCTCTTCTAGCTTGGTACTGTTCAGCGTTAGAGATAGACCCAATCTCTTTATATGCGTTATAGCTTGGTAGCCAAACTTCTATATCATAAGTTTTAGCCATAGATGCTCCTAAGTCTCCTGTACAAAGTTCAACAACTCTATATGGTATTTCAAGTAGTTGTAATACTCTTTCAGAATCTTTCAACATCTCCTCAAGCATTTGATACCCTTCTTCAGGTTTCGCCAGACGAATTAACTCAACTTTATTAAATTGATGCTGTCTGATGATTCCTCTTGTGTCTCTACCGGCAGATCCAGCTTCCTTACGAAATGCTGTAGTAAATGAAACATACTTAACCGGCAATTGAGCACCTTCCAAAATCTCGTTTCTATGAATATTAATCGTTGGTACTTCCGCGGTTGGATTTAAATAATATTCTTTATCTTCCATTTCAAGTTTAAATAAATCGTCTGCGAACTTAGGTAATTGTCCAGTTGCATATAAACTATCAGAATTAACAATATAAGGAGGAATAACTTCCGTATATCCATGCTCAATAGCATGTAAATCCATCATAAATGCTTGAAGTGTTCTTTCTAACCTTGCACCTAATCCTTTATATACAGTGAATCTAGAACCAGTAATTTTAGCCCCTCTATCAAAGTCTAAAATATCTAGATCAGTTGCTAAATCCCAATGCGGTTTAGGTTCAAAATCAAACACAGTTGGATCCATGAATGTCTTGATCTCAACGTTGTCATCTTCTGTTAGTCCTTGAACAGCTCCTGGATATGGAACGTTTGGTGTGTTTAATAAAGCATCAGTGATTTTCTCATCTAATTCAACTCGTAAATTATCAAGATTTTTAATCTCATCACCAATGTTTCCAATGTTCTTCATCACTTCTGAAACATCTTTACCTTCACGTTTATATTGACCTATTAACTTTGAATTTTCATTTCTTTTCGCTTTTAAAGACTCAACTTCCGTCTTTATTTGGCGTAAACGAACATCCCAATCAAAAACATCTCTTAAATAACTAAAATCCTTGTTTCTAAGATTTAGTTGTTCAATTGTTTGATCCAAGTTTTCTCTTATTAACTTTATATCTAACATAATAACCTCCTAAAATATAAAAATCGCCCTTATAAAAGGGCGAATTAGTTTCCGCGGTACCACCTTAATTCATAGTTAAACTATGCACTTAGTTATAACGGTAACTCTCCGTAAATCCTTACTAAATATTCGGGATTTCTCTCAAAGGTTGATTCTCGTTATAATTCATGTTTGTTTCCACCAACCACAAACTCTCTGTGAATTTATTATAACAATACTTATCCTTTTCATCGATTTAACTTATTTTATATTATTTCATTCGATATATCAAACATTATATTGAATAAAATAATTTTTTTCTAAAACAATTCTCGAATACATAAACTCATCATATACATATGTGTTAACATTTTGAATATATTCATCAATGAAGTCAGTAATATATTTCTCATCTGACACTAAGAACCTCTGTGTTTTCGAGTCATAGTATCCTGCATTACTAATCCAACTTCTATCATTAAACGCCACGTAATTCTCACCTATCTCAAATACATCATTCGCAATATACTCTGGACTTCCTACAAACCCAAACATGTTTGAAAGAGTAGCGGGGATATTTGCACTTCCAAGTACTTCAGCTATTTCAAAGTCATGAAGACCTCCCCACATAACAAACGGTACTCTGTGAATCATCACATCTGACCTTTGTGGAGAATACTGTCTTATAAAATCATCTTCAAAATAATCAGGGTGCCCCGTTGAAGTAATAAGTAAAACTGTATTCGTTAAGTCACCAATCTCACTTAATTTATTTAACAATAAAGTCAACGCTTGATCAGTTTCATTCGCATAAGAATAATACATCTTTAATTCCTCAGGAACTTCCATATCTTCAAACGAATCTCCGATAGTGGAATAATCAGTTGGTTTATCTGATAATCCTTTTAATTTATAGTTTACGTAATATCTAGAATCATACATCCAAGAAGAACTAGATTCTTCAATCAAATCAATATCATTTAATTTAGAATTAGCAAAGTCATAACTATCGTAATACTCATTATATCCCGTGTTAATAATGAAATTTCTTTCAAAGTAATACTCATCATTTACATTCTCGACAAATGAAGTTTCATACCCTAATAATCCAAATTGGTTCGCAATCGCATTTGGAAACTGATTTGTTCCATGTGTCGCAACTGTATTCAAGGATTTACTGTTTTCATATATCCCTGTGTAAAACTCAAAGTTTTGATCCAGTGATTGTTCATCAAAGTAATTTGGAAAATATATTCCTGACTGAACAAGAGATAATAACGTTGGCATCACATCAGCATTAAGAGCCATGTAATCTAAGTTTTCTATCTCAACAACTATTAAGTTAAACCCTCTGTAAATATTCGTATACTCATTTCTTTTTTTAGTAGTATTAAAATAATCAACAGTAGAAGCTATCGCAATATTTTGGTCTTCTAAATTGTAATCATCAAAGTCTATTAAATTACGCAATAGACCAACATTCACTCCTAAACGATTAAACAATAATGATCCCTCATCGTTATAAATGATTCTTTCTAAATTGGTAGTTACTTCTATTCTTGAATTATATTTTAAAGAATCCGTATAAGAAAGTCCTAAAGTTGAAGCAAGAATTAAGAATAACACTAACAAAGAATATTTAAATCTAGTATATAAAACAGGCATACTTATAAACCAAAGAAGTAGTGGCAGAAAGAACAATATATCTAACAAAACAAAATTAACAGTAACTCTATCCCAAAGAGTGGCTAAAATGTTTAGATTGTTAAAACTTGTTGATATAACACCTTCAAATCCAACCACAGAATACAAGAATCCCAGAGAAGAGAATAAAGTGATTATTGAAAGCAATACATACCTTCTCGCTACCCTAGGTATTACTATAAGCAAACACATAATAAATGCAGCCAATGTCATATCTAGTAATAATATATGTATAATATCAGGATCAAACAGTATTCCGTAATTGATGAACTTATATAAAATATCAATATACATCAAAGATACAAACGTAATTAACAAGTAAAAAAACGGGTATCTTTTAATACCTTTTTTTTGAATCTTTAATCTAAATTGTTCAGTAATAAACTTTGGCATCTCGTCACCTCTTAACCATTCTACCGAAGTTAAAAGTTATAAGCAAACAAAAAAAGAGGCATATAGCCTCTTTTATTCTTCGTTCTTAGGAACAATAGCGATAGATGATACTAAATGCCCATCATTCAATCTAATCAGTCTTACTCCTTGAGTAGCACGTCCTAGTTGAGATATTTGACTCACATCCATACGTATTAACATTCCTTTATCAGTTACTACCATTAAGTCATCTAAGTCAGATACTGACCTCAACGCTTGTAGAGAACCGTTTTTGTCTGTTACATTAATCGTTTTAACACCTTTACCACCACGAGTTTGACAACGGTAATCTTCCGCATCAGTACGTTTACCATAACCTAGTTGCGTAACAGCTAAGATTTGATTACGTTCTTCATTAATGATTGTTAATCCAATTACTTCATCTTGTTCATCTAGTTTAATTCCTCTAACTCCAGATGTAGCTCTACCCATCTCGCGTACATCATTTTCATTAAATCTGATTGCTTTACCATTATTCGCACCTATGATTACATCTCTTGTACCATCTGTGATACGAACCTTAAGTAGTTCATCATCTTCACGTAAGTTAATAGCTTTTAAACCATTTGATCGTATATTTGCATATGCTCTAATATCAGTACGTTTAACCATACCTTTTTTAGTTGCGAAGAATAAATAATTACCTTCAACAAACTCATCAATTCTTAAAACAGTAGCTAATGTTTCGTCTTCACCAAACTGTAATACATTTACAAGTGGTAATCCTTTAGCAGTTCTACCACCAACTGGTGCTTGGTATCCTTTCATACGATATACTTTCCCTACGTTTGTAAAGAATGTAATAGTATCATGCGTAGAAGTATATAAAATATGTTCCACGAAATCATCTTCATATGTTTTTTGACCAGTTAACCCTTTACCACCACGGTTTTGAGCTTTGTATGTATCTGCGTTAATTCTCTTAATATACCCTTTGTTTGTAATCGTGATAATTACATCTTCAACAGGAATTAAGTCCTCATCTTCAATCGAAAGTGAATCTCTATAGTTTATTTCAGTTCTACGTTCATCACCGTATTTATCTCTTACTTCAATTAATTCATCTTTAACAATCTCATTCTGTCTTTCTCTTGAATTAAGAATAGTTACTAAATAATCAATTGATTCATTTAATGAAGCTTTTTCAGATTCTAGTTTATCTTTCTCTAAACCAGTTAACCTTCTTAGTCTCATATCTAAAATTGCTTTTGCTTGAATTTCAGATAAACCAAATCTTTCAATTAATGAAACACTTGCTTCAGCATCATCTTTTGCGTTTCTTACAATTTTAATTACTTCATCAATGTTTTCTAACGCTTTTAATAAACCATGAACGATGTGTAATCTCACTTCTGCTTTATTTAAATCAAACTGAGTTCTTCTAACAATTACTTCAATTTGATGTTCTATGTAGTACGTTAACATTTCTTTAAGATTTAACTTCTTAGGTTGATCTTTTACTAACGCAATCATGTTCATACCGAAAGATGATTGAAGTTGAGTGTATTTGAATAAATTATTTAACATAACATCAGCATTTACATCTCTTCTTAATTCAATAACAATACGAATTCCTCGTCTGTTTGATTCATCTCTTAAATCAGTAATTCCATCTACTTTTTTATCTTTTGCCAGTTCTGCAATTTTTTCAATTAGTTTTGATTTATTTACCTGGAATGGTATTTCAGTAACAATAATTGATTTCTTACCGTTCTTATGTTCAATAATTTCACATTTAGAACGCATTGTAACTGAACCTTTACCAGTTAAATAAGCTTGTCTCATACCAGCTAACCCTAATAACTCACCGCCTGTAGGGAAGTCAGGGCCTTTGATATATTCCATTATCTCTTCAATTTCGATTTCAGGATTATCAATTGTAGCTAATACTCCATCAATTACCTCTGTTAGGTTATGAGGTGGAATATTAGTTGCCATCCCAACCGCAATACCAGTTGTTCCATTTACTAAAAGGTTCGGAAATCTTGCTGGTAACACTGAAGGTTCTTGTTCTGAACCATCGTAGTTATCACGGTAATCAATTGTGTTCTTATTGATGTCACGAAGCATTTCTGTAGAGATTTTCATCATCTTAGCTTCTGTATAACGCATTGCCGCAGCACCGTCTCCATCAATAGAACCAAAGTTCCCATGACCGTTTACTAACATATATCTATAACTAAATGGCTGTGCCATTCTAACCATTGAATCATAAATTGAACTATCACCGTGAGGGTGATACTTACCCATTACATCCCCAACAAGTCTTGCTGACTTCTTGAAGGCTGCACTTGGTTGCATATTTAATTCACTCATACCATACAAAATACGTCTATGTACTGGTTTAAGTCCGTCTCTTACATCTGGCAATGCACGTGACACAATTACACTCATCGCATAGTTTAGGAATGAGTCTTTCATCTCATTGGAGATGTTTATTTCTTTTACTTTATCGTAATCGCTCATTATATCCTCCTATACGTCTACGTTTGTTGCATACTTCGCATTTTTTTGAATGAAGTTTCTTCTTGGTTCTACTTCATCTCCCATAAGCATGCTGAATACTTGATCTGATTCAATCGCATCTTCTAAATTTACTTTTAACAATGTTCTTGATTCAGGATCCATAGTTGTTTCCCATAATTGTTCTGCATTCATCTCACCTAGTCCTTTGTAACGTTGGATCATAGGTTTTGACTGATTTTGTGACATTATTTCATTTAATTGATCATCTGAATACGCGTAAAGAATTTTTTTACCATAACCAACTTTATAAAGAGGTGGTTGTGCAATGTATACGTATCCATACTCAATTAATGGTCTTAAATAACGGTAGAAGAATGTTAGAAGTAATGTTCTAATGTGTTCTCCGTCGGTATCTGCATCGGTCATGATGATAACTTTATGATATCTTGCGTTTCCAATATCAAATTCTTCCCCAATACCAGTACCAAATGCTTGAATCATAGAAACAATCTCTTTGTTTCCTAGTACTTTATCAAGTCTCGCTTTTTCAACATTCAGAACCTTACCTCTAAGTGGTAGAATAGCTTGGAATTCACTTTCTCTACCTTGCTTAGCACTTCCTCCTGCTGAATCCCCTTCGACTATGTAAATCTCAGACTTTTCAGGGTTCTTACTTCTACAATCCGCTAACTTAGAAGCAAATCCTAATGAATCTAACGGATTTTTTCTTCTCGTAGCTTCTCTTGCTTTTTTCGCAGCTAATCTAGCACGTGAAGCAAGTAGCGCTTTTTCAATAATATATTTAGCACTATTTGGATGTTCTTGTAAAAATCTATCTAATCCTTGGGTTGTTATTTGTGAAGCAACTTTTCTTACTTCACTATTACCAAGTTTTGTTTTTGTTTGTCCTTCAAACTGCGGATCTGGATGTTTACAAGAAACAATAGCAGTTAAACCTTCTCTTGTATCTTCTCCAGTAAGTGATTCATCTTTTTTGAAGATGTTAGCAGTTTTTCCGTATGAGTTTAAAAGTCTTGTAAGAGTTGTTCTAAACCCTTCCTCATGTGTTCCACCTTCATGGGTGTGAATATTATTCGTAAATGAATATAGATTTGTAGCATAGCCATTGTGATATTGCATCGCAACTTCAACAATAATTCCATCTAATTCACCTTCAAAAGTAATTACTTCTGGTTGAATTGTTTCTTTACCTTCATTTAAGAACTGAACATATTCCTCAATACCACCATCGTATTTATAACTATCTTCAACAACTTCTTCACCACGCATGTCAATTAAATTAATGCGTAATCCTTTGTTTAAGAACGCTAATTGTTGTATACGTGAACGAAGTATCTCATACTCGTAAACAACCGTCTCAGTGAAAATTTGGGGGTCTGCTTGGAATCTAATCGTCGTACCTGACGTGTCAGTTTCACCAATTTGCTTTAAATCATAACTTGGAGCACCTCTTTGATACTCTTGTTTATGAATAACACCATTTTGGAATACTAATATTTCAAACCAACTAGATAATGCATTACAAACAGAGGCACCTACACCGTGTAGACCTCCTGATACTTTGTATGAATCACTATCAAACTTACCACCTGCATGAAGTGTTGTTAGAATCGTTTCAACTGCTGGACGTCCACTCTTAGGATGAATCCCAGTAGGAATACCACGACCGTTATCAATAACTTTAATAATATTTCCTTCTTCAATTTCAACTGTAACTTCATCACAGTATCCACCCATAGCCTCATCAATTGCATTATCTACAATCTCCCAAACTAAGTGGTGTAACCCGCGCGGTCCAGTTGATCCAATATACATACCAGGTCTTTTTCTTACTGCTTCTAGACCTTCAAGTATTTGGATACTACTAGCATTATATTCACTCATCTAAATCACTCCCTCTAAAATTACCTGATGTAACTTGTAGTAATTTTGCTTTACTTATTAAATCTTGTTTAATCAAGTTAATATCTGTTGTTGTTATAAACGTTTGAATGTTCGGTTTAATATAACCAACCAAACTATTAAGTCTTTCAGCATCTAATTCACTGAAGACGTCATCTAACAACAATATTGGGTAAACACCCAACATGTCGTAAATAAACTGAATTAATCCGAGTTTTAAACTCAGAACAGCAGTACGCTGCTGACCTTGTGATCCAAATACTGAAACATCCTCTTCATTAACCAAAATGACTAAGTCATCTCTATGTGGCCCAAGAGAAGTAGTACCTGTAATAATGTCGTAAGCATATTTTGCTTTTAATTCTTCTTTTAAAGATTTTTTATGTTTAGTCTTATAAACAATCTTTAAACTCTCTTTATCCGTTGTTAAATCATTATGGATAGGATTAATATGTTTATTAATAGCTATGATAAATTCTTGTCTCGCATCAATAATTCTCTTTGCATATTCTAATAATTGATCTGTTATAACATCTAAATACGTTAAATCAGAATCAACTTCTAAAGTTTTTAATAACTCATTGCGTTGTTTTAAAATAGTTCTATAAAACAATAAATCTTTAATATATATTGAACTTGTTTGACCAAGCTCCACATCAATAAATTTACGTTTAATACTTGGTTCACCTTTAATAATTCTTAAATCATCCGGCGAAAACATAACAACATTAATATGACCAATGTATTCACTTAACTTCTTTTGCTCGTCGTTATTGATTAAAACTTTCTTTTTAGTTTTAGTCATAGACAAACCAAAATGATAATTCATATCCTGAATCATCATAGAAGCATCTATTTTACAAAAATCACTACCTGTCTGAATTACTTCCTTTTCAGCATTTGTTTTATGAGATTTTGTAAATGCAAGCAAATAAATAGACTCGAGTAAACTAGTCTTTCCTTGACCGTTGTTTCCAACAATGATGTTTAAATCATCAAACGTTAAATTTTGATGATCTATACACCTAAAATTTTTGATATCAATCGAATTAATCTTCAACTATTTGGTACTTCCCAAAGTCTTCAATTTCAATCGTATCACTCGGTCTTAGTTTCTTCCCGCGTCTGTTTTCTAACTCACCGTTAACTTTAATTTCATACTCACTTAAAAAGATCTTTGTTTCTCCACCAGAGTTGGTAATAGAAGCAAATTTTAAGAATTGTGCTAACGTGATATATTCAGTTGTAATTTTAATGTTTTTCATTATTTCACCTTACTTAATTATATATATATTACTATATATATATTATATCATATAGTAGGTAAAAAACATATAAAAAATAAGGCCTAAAAGCCTTATCTTTTCTGTAGTATATTTAGTCGATTTTATTAAAAATCGCTTAGAACTAAAATTATTCGACTCTAACAGGTAGCACCAATTGTAACATTCCTTCATCTAGCTCACCTTTTAAGATAAATGGTTTAACTACACCAGTGAAATATAGAGTAACATCATTAGACTCAAATACTCTTAATGATTCGATTACATACTTCGAACTAAATGCGATATTAAACTCTCCATCAGAGATGATTTCTGTAGGTGTTAATTCTTCAATAACTTTACCAATTTCAGAACTGTGTGAAGTAATTTTTACTTTACCATTTTTCTGTAATCTTAATTTGACGATTGAATCTTTAGATCCTTGACTTAAAAGTGAAGCTCTTTCGATTGCATTTGTTAACTCATATTTATTGAATGAAACTTCAACTGGAAACTCAATAGGAATCAGTTTAGATGTTTCAGGGAATCTACCTTCTAATAATCTTGATTGGAACATAAGGTTTCTGTGTTTAAATATAACTTTATTATCAGCTAAGAACATTTCAACTTGTTCGTCTGATCCTAAAATTCTTAATAACTCATCTAATGTTCTTCTAGGTATAACAATTTGTTTTGGATCATATCCAACATTTAACTCAATTTCTTTTTGAGCTAAACGGTAACTGTCAGTCGCAACTGCTCTTAACTTATTACCATGTAGATCAAATAAAACACCTGTTAAGATTGGTCTATTTTCTAAAAGAGAAGTAGCGAAGTTTGTTTGAGAAACTAAACTTCTTAATTCTTCAACTTTTAATATAATTGGATTATTTAAAGTATTAAAAACAATCTCAGGATATAATTCTTTTTCCATTCCGTTTAACGTAAAGTCTGATTGACCAGCTTTAATATTAATTAGATTATCTTCAACTACAGCTATCTGTACATAATCAGCTGTAATCTTTTTGATAATGTCAATAAAGAATCTACCTGGAATAACATAAGTACCTGGTTGTTCTACTTTAAGATTTTCGTTTGCAACTGTAATTTGCATCGATATATCTGAGTTACTAGTAGTGATTATAACTTTATCATAATCTACATCTAATTTAACTCCTGTAAGAATAGGCATTGGCGTCTTGTTAGATAAAGCTCTACTAGCTGCATTCAATGCTTCAATTAATGATTCTCGATCGATGTTAAAATTCATAAAAACACCCCTTAATTTATTATAGTATTTAATTATTGTTTTTATTATGCGGTGTGGATATGTTTATAACTCAATTATCCCACTCACAACTACACTAATTATACCACAGTTAAGCCAAAATAGATATATTTAATTAGCTGTTTTTATCCACTTTTGTCTTAATGTTTTCCACATCATTTTTGATGTTTTCCTCATCTTTATAACCAACGGATATTTTGTCACATGCGTTCATTACAGTGGAGTGATCTTTCCCTCCAAACAGAGTTCCAATCTTCTTATATGGAATATTAAATAACTCTCTCATAATATACATAGCGACTTGTCTAGGATAAACATACATTCTTTTTCTAGACTTACTCATTAAATCAGTTTTGGTTATATTGAAGTAACCACATATAACGTCTAACAATTGATCTACTTCATTGTTTTTATTGATATCTTTTGTAATACTCTTATTTTTTAGTAACGGTGATAGAGCTTCTAAAGCTGTTTCAACCGATAATTCTTCATTTAAAATTGTTTTATAGAAGATAACTCTATTTAAAGCTCCTTCTAACTCTCTAACACTACTTGTAAAGCTGTTAGCTATTAAAACTAATACATCATAAGGAATTTCTTCTTTATCTATTAGATGCGTTTGTAGTTTCTTCTTTAAAATCTCAATACGGTGGTCTAAATCAGGTGGGTTAATATCAGCTACTAATCCCCAGCTGAATCTTGATTTAAGACGTTCCATCATTTGTTTTAGATCTGTAGCAGGTCTATCTGATGTAACGACTATCTGTTTGTTATCTGAGTGTAAATTTTCAAATAGTTTAAAGATCTCTTGTTGAGACTTCTCTTTACCACTTAAGAATTGAATATCATCTACTAATAAAACATCAATATCTCTATACTTTTCATTAAAGATAGAAATTCTATCTGATCTAACAAGATTTACATAATCTTCAACGAAATTCTCAGTTTTAACGTATAATACATTTTTAGTGTGATCGTTATCTAATATATAGTTACCGATCGACTGCATTAAATGAGTTTTACCAATTCCTACTGATCCAAAGATATACAGTGGATTCGCAAACATACCAGGTTGATCAGCAACTTGCATAGCGATTGTAGATGCTAGCCTATTGTTCTTACCAGTTACGTAATTATTAAACGTGTATGTTTGATTAAGGTTTCCGGTTCTTACTCTTTCAATGTCTTGTGTTACCTTGTTGGCTTCTAGTACTACAGAAGTTTGAATTAATTCTGCTTCAGTAATAAATTTAAAACGTAAATTCTCATCATTAATTCTTTTAACATAATCATTAATTTTATTTAAGAATAATTTATCAATTCTATTCTTCACAAAGTTATTTGGAGCTTTCATATAAATAGTGTTGTTTTCAAACTTCACCATCTCTTCTACTGGCTCAAAATACTCATGAAATAGTTTTTCCCCTACGCCTTGTTCTAGAAAGTATTTAGTTTTAGTCCATAATTGCAAATATTTGTCATTCATTTAACTTTCCCTCACTTGTGTAAAGATAGTATCATATGAATGTGGATAAAATAAACAAAAACTTTTCCACAATAAATGTGGATAAATGCATATCAACACCCCCATTTGGGGATGACTGTGTGGAAAACGTCTATACCTATTTCACAAAAACCACGGTTTTAAGCGAAAAATGAATATTGTCCACATATCAACACAGTAAAAATAGGAGTATTAAGTTATCCACTTTTTGTGGTTAAAAAAACTGGATTAAACATGTTCATAAGTTCATGTGGATAAATTAAGCAGATAGAACTAGACATCAAATAAACGGCGTGGTTAAGCCAAAAAAAAAGATTAAAAACATATTAACAGCTTAAATACGAGTAAATCACACTTAAAATGTATCATAAACAAAATGAATGAACTAGTTTATTTATTAGTTATATTTTCAAAGCTATTGACCGAGAATCTACTCTGTGTTATAACTTTGAATGTGGAAAAGTGAAATTCCTGTAACTATTGGCTCAATATAGCGAAAAATAATAAAAAAAAGAGTGATTTATTCATTGACTTTTGATATTTAGTTTGAGATAATAGTATGCGCAACTGTTTAAATAGGAGGTGTCTTTATGAAAAGAACGTATCAACCGAATACTCGTAAAAGAGCTAAAACGCATGGTTTCAGAGCGAGAATGGCTACTTCTGCTGGACGTAATGTTTTAAAAAGAAGACGTGCTAAAGGTAGAAAAAGATTAACAGTATAATTTAATATTACTCGGACAACTTGAAAAAAACGTCATTTTTCAAGTTTTTTTTTGACAATGAAAAAAAAATATCGAATTAAGAAGAATGAAGAGATCTTAAATCTCTTAAAACTAAAACAAACAGTTGGAGATAGGTATTTTGTTTTATATAAAAGCAATGTTAAAAAAACAGATTTCAGGTATGCAGTTTCTGTAAACAAGAAATATGGTAACGCCCCTGAAAGAAATAAAGCAAAGAGAAGGGTTCGAGAAGTAGTAAAACTATATAAGTATAAGAATTACGATTTCTTTATTGTAATTAAGACTACTGTTATAGATTTATCATTTGATGAAATACATCAAAGATTGCTTAAACTCTTTAAAAGAGCAGAAATACTCGAAGGAGGAACAAATGAATAAGAAAATTAATATGTTAATAGCTCTAGTAGCTGTTGTAACACTATTAAGTGGATGTGTATCTCAGGAAGCATTAAATTCACCAATCTTCTTTGAAGGTGGATTCTTCACGAAGTACATCGTATATCCAGTATCTTGGTTAATGTTCAAATTAACTGAAATATCAGGTGGATATTATGCTGTTGGTATTTTATTCACGACGTTAATTGTAAGATCAGCTGGTTGGCCAATCTACTCTAAATCAAACGATATGAATATCAAGATGCAAGCAATGCAACCAGAACAACAAAAGATTCAAGCTAAATATGCTGGGAAATCAGACAAAGAATCTCAAATGAGACAACAACAAGAAATCCAAGCATTATATAAAAAATACGGTGTTAACCCATTAGGATGTTTATTACCATTCTTACAAATGCCAATCTTCTTAGCTATCTATTATGCTGTAAGAAGACTTCCAAACAATGTTGGAACTGGTATTTTAGACTTATCAACAATTGATGGAAACACTACATTCTTAGGAATGGACTTGTTAAAAATAGTACAAGATGAGTTATCAACTAACTTCTTGTACATCATTATTCCAATCTTAACAGGTGCAACTATGTTCTTAGTACAATACATCTCAACTTCTAGAAGTAAGAAAAGAGATGCAAATACTCCTGAATATAGAAAAAATGAAAAATCTCAAAATATGCAAAAACAAATGCAAATGATGATGTACTTCATGGTTGCTATGATGGCATTCGTGGCTTATACATCACCTGCAGCGTTAGGATTCTACTGGATCATAGGTAACTCGTACTCACTACTACAAACTACAATCAACTTCCGTATGGCTGATAAAAAGATGAAAGAAATGAAAAAATACTAATGAAAAAATTAGAATTAGAAGTTAAAGTAATCGAAGATGCATACGAACAAGCGATTAAAGAGTTCAGAGTTAGTAGAGAGAATATCAAAGTAGAAATATTAAAAGAGAAAAAAAGTTTATTAAAAGGTAGATCATACTTCGTTGAAGCAACAATTGACGTAGACATCATCGATAAAGTATATAACTACTTAGTAGCAATGTTTACAAACATGGAAGTTGAATATTCAATTGACATTAAAGAAGAAGATAGCGCAACAATATTTAAAATTCAAACTGATAGTAACCCGTTACTAATTGGTAAAGAAGGTAAAACATTAAACGCAATTCAATTCTTATGTAAACAATTGATGTATATTTATTCTGAAGAAAAAATAAACTTCAATATTGATATAGGTGGATACAAAGATAACCGTATCTTACAATTAGAAATGTTAGCTACTAAAACTGCTAAAGAAGTAGCTAGAACTAAGATTGAAGCGGTACTAGATCCAATGAACAGTTATGAAAGAAGAATCGTTCACTCTAAATTATCTGAGTGGAGAGATGTTGTAACTGAGTCTATCGGAGAAGAACCAAACCGTTGCTTAGTAATTAAACCTAGAGTAAAATAGAGTCGAAAGACTCTATTTTTTTTTACAAGGAGATATATGAAAACAATAAAAGCAAAACAATTAGTTTCCACAACCAACGCTTATGGTTGGTTTGGTGCAAGATACAACCTTAACTTATACAGAGGTTGTAATTTTGGGTGCATTTATTGCGATTCTCGTTCAGATGTATATCAAGTTAAAAATTTTGATGAAGTATGTGTGAAAGAGAATATTAGTGGTTTATTAGAAAAAGAATTAAAAAGCAAACAAAAAACAGGAATCATCTCAATGGGAGCGATGAGTGATCCTTATAACCCGTTTGAAAAACAAGAAAAAGCTACTAGAAGAGCTTTAGAATTAATAAACCAATATAAGTTCGGCGTAAACATAACTACAAAGAGTGACCTCATATTAAGAGATATTGATTTACTAAAAAAAATAAACCAACACTCTGAAGTAATAATTTCACTAACAATCACAACCGCAGACGATAGATTAAGGGCGTTAATAGAACCTAAATCAGTCTCAACAAAAAGAAGGTTTGAAACGTTAAAAATATTATCAGACGAAGGTCTTTACACAGGAATAACTCTAATGCCACTTATTCCGTTTTTAAACGATTCCTTAGAGAATGTGTTAGATATTGTTGAAATAGGATTTAAAGCAGGAATTCAGTTTATCTATGCAGGATTTGGCGTAACTCAGAGGGCTGGACAAATGGAGTATATGTACAATAAATTTGATGAACACTTCCCTGGTTTGAAGAATAAGTTTATAAAGGAATTTAAACACAATTACTCCTGTGGAACCCGTAACAACTTATATGAGCCATATAAAACCAGGTGTAAGGAGCTAGAAATAAGATATAAGATGGAAGACATTATACAAGGTGCTAAAGAAAACATAAAGGAACAACAGGTAAGTTTATTTTGAAATATCTTAAGTATTTAAACATTATCCTGCTACTAATAATTTTATACTCAACACACACCTTGGTTGAGACTATTAGAATAGAAAAAATGTTGTCTGATTTCAAAGAAAACGCAAATGTAGAAGTCTATGATTTATCAGAAGATATAGACTTTATATTTGAAGAAAACGATATTCTCCTAAACCGCAAAAGTGGTCATGATAATCTAATACTTAGAGACATCATAACTTTCTATACAGGAGGTCATGCTGCATTAGTTACAAATGAAGCTGGAACTAAAACAATAGAAGTATTTGGATATAAAGGATATGATACTTTTGTAAAAGAATATGATAACGACTGGATTACGTATGAAGCAGAAGTAATAGGGTTAAGAACAAAACCAGTAACATTAGATTTTACATTGTTCATTGGAAGAGGATATGATTGGTTTCCGTACTTACCGAACAAACAAAAATACTGTACAGAACTAATAACGGACACTTATTCAATGCTAGGTATTAACCTAGATTATGATTATGGAATCGCAACTGTGAATGATATAATACTAAGTAGCAAAACAGAACTATATCTATATAAAGAAATAAAAGACGGAAAAGTCTACATATACTGGGAGGACTAAAATGAACGATTACTTATTGTTGGCGTTGTTAATTGTAGTAGTTTGTATATTATTATATGTTTTATATATGATTGTTAAGTTAAATAAAAATTCTGATATATCTAAAATCAAAGATCAATTTGACCAATCACAACAAAAACAAAATGACGAATTACTTTATAGAATAACAAAGGACTCAGCAGAACTTAAATTAGGTCTTAACAAAGACATCTCTTCTTTAAAAGATGAATTAACAACGAGAGTTGCTAAAGAGAATGGTGAATTAAGAGTTACTATGAGTAAGAACATAGCTGATAACAATGAAAAACTAAATAAAGATATTAATGACTTTAAGAATGCTCTAAACGAGCAAATTAAAACAGACTTTAAAGGATTAAACACTGAAGTTGAAAAACAATTAACTAAAATAAATAACAAAGTAGAAGAAAGACTGAACGAAGGTTTCAAAAAAACGAACGAGACTTTTAACAATGTTTTAGAAAGAATTACTAAAATAGATGAAGCACAAAAGAAAATAGATCAGTTATCTACAAACATAGTAGATTTACAAGGAGTACTTACCGATAAAAAGTCCAGAGGGACATTCGGAGAAGTTCAACTTAAACAAATTCTTGTTTCTATCTTTGGTGAAAATAACACTAAGATATTTGAAATGCAGAAGCAACTTTCTAACAAAAACATGGTTGATGCGATCATTCACGGTCCTGAACCTTTGGGTCATATTTGTATTGACTCTAAGTTTCCATTAGAAAACTACAGAAGAATGGTAGACCGTTCATTGGCTGAGAGTGAAAGAACTGTTGCTACTAGAAAATTTAAAGACGATGTTAAGAAACACATCAACGATATCTCTAGTAAGTACATTATTCCAGGTGAAACGAGTGAACAAGCGATTATGTTTATTCCAGCTGAAGCAGTGTTTGCTGAAATCAATGCGTATCATGAGGACTTGATTGAGTTTGCTCAAAAGAAAAAGATATCTATTACCTCTCCAACAACTCTTATGAGTATGCTTACGATCATACAAGCTGTTCTAAGAGACATTGAAAGAGATAAGCATGCGAAGGTTATTCAAGATGAATTAGGTAAATTAGGGGTAGAATTTGGACGTTACCAAGAGAGATGGGATGGATTAAAACGTTCTATTGATACAGTATCTAATAAAGTGAAAGATGTTCACACTACAACTTCTAAAATATCAACAAGATTTAAAAACATATCTAAAGTTGAATTCGAAGATGTTGATTTAATTGACACAGACAATAATTGATGTATAATAACGTATAGCTATGACTAATGAGTAGTAAATGAGACTGTATAAAGCGAGTCAACGATTGGTGAGAGGTTGATAACAAGTCATTTATGAAAAACAATTACGAGCTAGTTGAAGGAAAAGTGAAAACTTAGTAGAATCAACCGTATTCCTGCGTTAAAGGACTAAGAGTGCATAGATAACTATGAACTAAGGTGGTACCACGGATTTTAATTCGTCCTTAGAAATAAGGGCGATTTTTTTATACCTCGCCCAAGGAAAAAATAGGAGGATATTATGGAAACAATTAGACAACTGTACAGAGAAACAAACAAGTTCACTGACAAAGAAATTACTTTAAGCGGTTGGATAAGAAATAACCGCGGTCAAAAAGCATTTGGTTTTATTGACTTACACGACGGATCTTTCTTTAAAACTGTTCAAGTAGTTTACGAATCAGAATTTTTAGAGAACTTCCAAGATGTACAAAAATTTAGAGTTGGTTCTTCAGTAGAAGTTAAAGGACTTCTTATTGAAACTCCAAACTCAAAACAACCTTTTGAATTGAAAGCAAGAGAAGTAGCGTTACTTGGATCAAGTGATGAGGACTTCCCAATTCAACCTAAAAGACATACGAAAGAGTTCTTAAGAGAGGTTGCTCACTTAAGACCAAGAACAAACCTATTTAACGCAGTCTTTAGAGTAAGAAGTTTGATAGCTCACGCTATTCACAGTTTCTTCCAAGATCAAGACTTTGTATACGTACATACACCAATCATTACTGGTAATGACGGTGAAGGTGCTGGAGAAATGTTTAGAGTAACTACAATGGACGTTAACGATGTACCTAGAACTGAAGAAGGTGAAGTTAACTATAGAGAAGACTTCTTCCAAATTCCAGCAAACCTTACAGTAACTGGACAATTACATGTTGAATCGTTTATTCCAGCATTCAGGAACTGTTATACGTTTGGACCAACATTTAGAAGCGAAAACTCAAACACTAAAAAACATGGTGCAGAGTTTTGGATGATTGAACCTGAAATTTCATTTGGTGATATTCAAGACAACATGGACTTAGCTGAGGATATGATTAAGTACGTTATTAAATATATCTTAGATAAAGCTCCTGAAGAAATGGAATTCTTCAACAAGTTTGTTGAAAAAGGATTATTAGACAAACTTAAAAAAGCTACAGACAACAAATTCTCAAAAGTAACACATAAAGAAGCAATTGATATATTATTGGAGTCTATGACTAAAGGACAAAAATTCGAGAACTTACCTAAACAAGGTGAAGATTTAGCGACTGAACATGAAAAATTCTTAGTAGAACACTTCGGTGGACCAGTATACGTTATTGATTGGCCCAAAGACATCAAAGCGTTCTATATGAGAATGAACGATGATGGTGAGACAGTAGCAGCGATGGACTTATTAGTTCCTGGTTCTGGAGAATTAGTTGGAGGAAGCCAACGTGAAGAACGCCTTGACGTATTAGAAGCTAGAATGGATGAATTAGGAGTACCTAAAGAAGAATTAGAATGGTACTTAGACTTACGTCGTTATGGTGGAACAATTCACTCAGGATTCGGTATTGGGTTTGAAAGACTTGTTATGTATGTAACTGGTGTTGATAACATTAGAGATGTGCTACCTTTCCCAAGAACTGTTAAAAACTGTAAATACTAAAAACTAAACTTGTACTTATGTACAAGTTTTTTTATTGAAAACAATTACATTTGAAGTTTCTATTGTATTTTAAGGAGAATACTATATACTTAAAAAAACTTTTAAATTAGTCCAGAGAGGCTACTAAGGGAAAATACGTAATTTCTTTTACGCGACTTTATTATGCCTTTAGTTTATGACTAGAGGCATTTTTTTTGTAGAAGAATTACATTTCTCTTCTTGAGGAGGAAGAATGAAAAAAAGAAAGTTAGTACTTGAGAATGGTTTTGAATTTATTGGAGAGGGAATAGGTTTTGAAGGGGAAGTGTTGAGTGAAATTGTATTTAATACTTCAATGGTTGGGTATCAAGAAATCATAAGTGACCCATCATACGCAGAGCAGGCAATTGTGATGACTTATCCATTGATTGGTAATTACGGATTCACCACGGAGGATTACGAGTCTAAGAAGTGTAGTCTAAGTGCTTTAATTGTAAAAGAGGCAAATCACAAACCTTCGAATTACCGTTACACTCAAACATTAGACGAGGTATTAAAAGAACAACAAGTAGTAGGTATAACAGGTATTGATACAAGAAAACTGGTAAGAGTTATTAGAGATTTTGGATCAATGAAATGTCTGATTACGTCAGTTGAAACAAGTTCGAGTGAAGCTAAAAGAAAGTTATTAAGCTACAAACTACCAACACAACAAGTGAAGTCAGTAACAAGTAAAAAGATATGGCATTCAAAAACAAAGAACTATAAACATAGAGTTGTGTTTATTGATTGTGGTACGAAACAAAATATAATAAGCAAACTAAATCAAAAAGGATGTAATGTCGTAGTCGTTCCATATGATACGGATTATGAAACAATTAAATCCTTTAAGCCTGATGGGGTGTTTATCTCTAATGGACCGGGGAACCCAGAAGACCTACCAGAAGTAATACATACAGTTAAACAACTGATGGGTGAAGTTCCGATGTTTGGGATTTGTTTAGGTCACCAATTGATCGCACTGGCAACAGGTGCACAGACGTATAAATTAAAGTTTGGTCATAGAGGTGGGAACCATCCTGTTAAAAATCTATTAACAGGCAAAGTAGAAATCACTTCTCAAAACCATTCGTTCGCAGTTGTTGAAGATTCAATAAAAGATACTCAATTAGAAATAACGCATAGAAATATACTTGATAACACAATTGAAGGAATTAAAGTACTTAATAAAGACGTCTTCAGCGTGCAATATCATCCTGAAAGTGCTCCTGGACCGGAGGATAGTGAATATCTATTTGATCAATTCACTGAATTAATGGAACAAGGAGGAAAGCAAAATGCCTAAAAGACAAGATATCAAGAAGATACTAGTAATAGGATCAGGACCAATTATTATAGGTCAAGCAGCAGAGTTTGATTATGCAGGTACACAAGCATGTTTAGCTCTTAAAGAAGAAGGGTTTGAAGTATTATTAGTGAATTCAAATCCAGCAACAATCATGACGGACCGCAAAATTGCGAATCAAGTTTATATGGAACCGTTAACTTTAGAATATTTAGCTAGAATTATTAGAAAAGAAAGACCCAACGCTGTTCTACCAAGTTTGGGTGGTCAAACGGGACTTAATCTAGCAGTTGAGTTGGCCCAAAAAGGAATATTAGATGAATGTAATGTTGAAATACTTGGTACATCGTTTGAGAGGATTCAAGAAGCAGAAGACAGAGATAAGTTTAAAGCTCTTTGTGAGAGAATTAATGAGCCTGTATTAACTAGTTACGTCGCTTCATCGGTTGAAGAGGCGAATCTATTCGCTAAAAAAATAGGTTATCCAGTCATACTAAGACCTGCCTTTACTCTAGGTGGCACTGGTGGAGGATTCGCCTATAATGAAGACGAGTTAATCCAAACATCTAAAAGAGCACTACAAGCTTCACCAGTTTCACAGGTGTTAGTAGAGAAGTCTATAAAAGGATTTAAAGAAATTGAATATGAAGTAATGCGTGATAAGAATGATACAGCTATAACGATTTGTAATATGGAAAACATCGATGCTGTTGGGGTTCATACTGGAGACTCTATGGTAGTGTGTCCGTCTCAAACTCTTACTAATAAAGAGTATCAAATGCTTCGTAATTCAAGTTTAAACATAATAAGAGCACTTGAAATAGAAGGAGGATGTAATGTGCAGTTTGCACTGGATCCTTATTCAATGGATTATTACGTAATTGAGGTAAATCCAAGAGTATCACGTTCAAGTGCATTAGCATCAAAAGCGAGTGGTTATCCAATCGCTAGAGTTTCCGCTAAGATAGCTGTTGGATACCATTTAGATGAAATTGATATCTCAAACACGAAAGCAAGTTTTGAACCATCACTTGATTATATTGTTACAAAAATAGCACGCTTTCCTTTTGACAAATTTGAAGAAGCTTCTAATGTCCTTTCAACTCAGATGAAGGCCACAGGAGAAGTAATGGCGATTGGAAGAACGTTTGAAGAATCGTTTTTAAAAGCTGTTCGTTCACTTGAAATAGGAGTTAGTCATATTGAAAGTGAGAAGAATAAGTTTGAAACTACTGAAACTCTTTTAAGTAAAGTGGAAGTTGCGACTGATGAAAGAGTGTTTGAAATAGCTGAACTTATGAGAAGGGATATACCTTTGTCTATTATTCAAGAAGCTACTGAGATTGATATGTTCTTTTTAGATAAGATTAAGAACATCGTTGAATGTGATGTTGAGTTAAAAACAAAATCAAAACAAGTACTTTTAAAAGCAAAGAAAATGGGTATCTCGGATGACTTTATCAGCAAAGTCTGGGGTATGGATGAAGAAGAAGTCTATAAGTATAGAGCTGAACTTGATATCCGTCCTGTTTATAAAATGATTGATACTTGTTCCAGTGAGTTTGACTCATACGTACCTTATTTTTATTCAACCTATGAAGATGAGAATGAATCAGTTATAAGTGACAAGGAAAAGATTATAGTAATTGGTTCAGGACCAATAAGAATAGGACAAGGGGTTGAATTTGATTATTCTACAGTACATGCGGTATGGGCAATTCAAGAGATGGGTTATGAAGCGATTGTTATTAATAGTAATCCTGAAACAGTCTCTACAGACTATACAGTAAGTGACAAATTATACTTTGAACCATTAACAACCGAAGATGTAATGAATGTAGTTGATATAGAGAAACCAAGTGGGGTAATAGTATCTTTAGGAGGACAAACCGCAATTAATTTATCTAGTTCACTAACAGATAGAGGAGTTCATATAATTGGAACTTCTAATGAGGCAATCATGCGTTCTGAAAATAGAGATCAGTTTGAGCAAGTCCTTACAAAACTAGACATTCCTCAGCCACTAGGAAAGGCTGTAACATCAAAAGAAGAAGGGATTGAAGTCGCTAAAGAAATTGGGTTTCCAGTTCTTGTGAGACCATCATTTGTGTTAGGTGGACGAGGAATGGAAATAGTCCATTCAGTTGAAGATTTAACAACTTACTTACAAAAAGAAAAAATGACATCTGATGCCCCTGTATTGGTTGATAAGTATATAAGTGGGAAAGAGTTAGAAATAGATGCAGTATCTGATGGTGTGAATGTGTTTATACCTGGAATTATGGAACATATTGAAAGAACAGGTGTTCATTCAGGTGATTCATTTAGTGTGTATCCTGCTTATTCAGTAAGCGAAGAGGTAATTAAAAAAATTACCGACTACACTAAGAGACTTGGTTTAGAAATAGGAATTAAGGGATTATTCAATATTCAGTTCATTGTATCTAATGAAGAAGTATACGTCATAGAGTTAAATCCAAGGTCATCAAGAACTATTCCTTTTATCTCAAAGGTAACTGACACACCAATGGCCAACATTGCAACTCAAGTAATGTTAGGAAGAACCCTAGATGAATTAGGATACATTGGTCTTAAAGAAAATCGATCTATGTACTTCGTCAAAGCACCAGTGTTTAGTTTTTCTAAAATAGGTGGAGCTGATACTGTGTTATCACCTGAGATGAAATCAACAGGAGAAGCGATTGGATATGACTATAATCTGAATAGAGCTCTTTATAAGGCTATTCAGGCAAGCGGATTAAAGGTTCAAAACTACGGTACATTATTTGTTACTGTATGTGATGATGAAAAGGAAAATGTACTTCCATGGGTAAGAAGGTTTTATGAGTTAGGATTTAACATTGAAGGAACAGAAGGAACTGCTAATTTCTTAAGAGAAAATAATATAAAGACGAAAACAAGAAAAAAACTCTCAGAGGGTAGTGATGAAATTCTGAACCTACTACAAAGTGGGATCGTTACATACGTGATTAATAAAACGAATGTGAGTAAACATGCAAACTCTGATGGTATTAAAATTAGAAGAGCGTCAGTTGAAAATAATGTACCACTGTTTACTTCACTGGATACAGTAGGAGTACTGTTAGATGTATTAGAAGAAGTCACTATAAAGGTTCATGAATTAATATAAAAAAAGATTCACTCTGAATGAGTGAATCTTTTAATTAACCACCTATAATAACATCTAAGATGTTTCCACCTAATGATGTTTTAGATTTATATAATTCTGTGTAACCACATGAGTTACAACTTATAGTGATAAATTTTTTGTTCTGTAAGTCTATCAGTTTACTGAATCCACCACCAGTAGCGGCGAATTGACTTACTTCTGCACCTTGGTTATGACACTTTGGACAGTTAAATCTTTCACTAATTTCTCTTGCTTCTTGCTTGTTCATTATTTAGCTTTCTCAACTAATTCAGCAGCACTTGCCATTAAACCAGCGATTCCTTGTAATTCTGAAGGAATGATGATTTTAGTAGCTTGACCTTTAGATACTTCTTTCATTGCTTCAAATGATTGAAGAGTTAAGAATGCTTTATCAGCACCAGCTGCTTTGATTAATTCAATACCTTTAGCGTTTGCTTCCTGTACTGAGATAATTGCTTGTGCTTCCCCTTCAGCTCTACGAATTTGAGATTCTTTAGATGCTTCAGCTCTTAGGATTGCAGATTGTTTTTCCCCTTCAGCTAAAAGGATACTTGATCTTTTTTCCCCTTCAGCTCTTAAGATTGATTCACGTCTCTCACGTTCAGCACGCATTTGTTTTTCCATTGCGTCTCTGATGTCTTGAGGTGGCATGATGTTTTTAACTTCTACACGGTTAACTTTGATACCCCATGGGTCAGTTGCTTCATCTAAGATTACTCTCATTTTCGTGTTGATTAAATCACGGCTTGTTAGTGTTTGGTCTAACTCTAAATCACCAATGATATTACGTAATGTTGTAGCTGTTAAGTTTTCAATAGCTTTTAATGGAGATTCAACACCATAAGCTAATAACTTTGGATCTGTAATTTGGAAGTAAACTACAGTATCGATTTGCATTGTTACATTATCTTTTGTAATTACTGGTTGAGGAGCGAAGTCAATAACTTGCTCTTTTAATGATGTTTTCTTTGCAATTCTGTCAATGAAAGGTACTAAGAAATGGATACCTGTTTGCCATGTTCCGTGATATGCACCTAATCTTTCAATTACGTATGCTCTTGCTTGTGGTACGATTTTAACACTTACAGCGATAACAAATAATACGATTAGTATTAATGCCGCTAAGAAATAAATAGTTCCAGTCATAAAGTTTCTCCTTATTTTTTAATTTTTCTATATTCAGCCTTTGTAATTAGGCCTGCTCTTAATAATTCATCTGCATTATCATATTTTTCACTAGGAACAGATGTGAATTCATCCTCTTTAATCTCTAGTGGAATTATGTCTTTTGCAGATTGATTGTAAGTTTGATTCTTTGTAGTAGTTTTTGTACCATTCATCTCAGTCTTCACTGTATCAATGAATTTATTGATTGATTGGTCCAATGTAGTGCTTTTACCTTTAATTGCGTGTTTATAAACTGCTTTTGCGATCGCAATTATAATAATAATATTGAATATTCCTCCGAAGTTAAAAACTGACATATGCTATTCCTCGCTATCTGAGGTCTTACCAATTAGTAGTTTTACACCTTCAATTGCTAGTACTTCAACTTTTTCGTTTACATCAAAAGTAACGTCTTGGTCTGAAAATGCTAACCAGAATTTACCATCAATTTTAACTTCTCCACGTTCACCTGGCAATAAAGCTTTAGTAACTCGTGCAGTCTTTCCAACTAAACGATCTGCATTGGTCTTTACTGTATTCTTTATCATATACTTTTTAGCTAACGGTCTAGTTAAAAGTAATAATACAGAAGTTGAAAGAATAAATATCCACATTTGCGACATCTCGTTCATACCTAATAGTGAAGCGACAAACGCAAATATAGCTCCTAATGAGAACCAAATACTCACTAAGTCTAATGTGTTGACTTCAATAATGAAAGCAACTACGATTACGACGATCCAAAAGAACATCATAACACTAGCTAATTCACCCATTATTTAACCTCCTTCGTAAGATCAATTTTTAAAATTTTTTCAGCTTGATCCCATGTTGCAATAAATTTGTGAGCTTCAGTTTTTTTAAACTGAATACCTGTGTCCTCTGATAAGGTTTTAATAAACAATTTATTACTCACCCTAGAATAGCTCTGCTTAATTGAGATTTTGTATTTTCTATCTTCGGGAATATGACCTAGGCTGTCTGTATCTTTCTTAAGAGGTTTGATGGCCACTATCTTTGTTATTGGATCATATCCCAGCATGACCGAATATGCAGAATCAAAATAGCCACTCGCAGCTTTATTTAGAGTTATGTTTGAGTCGTAAATCGTTGCGATACCCTCATTTTCATTCTTTGAAAACCATTGGAATGACATTGTTGCACCTCCTCTATATTTTTTCCACCTCTATTATACAATAAAATTCTTTTTTTTGCAAGAAATATATTTTTGCATCAAAAAAGTACATTTTGTTGGTATACTAATTATAGTTGAGGAACAGTGAAAAATAATGTATAATACTTTGTAGAATTCTTGGAGGTTATTATGAAAAAAAGTACAAAAATAAGAGGGCTTGTATGGTTATTACTAGCACTTGCAGGAGTAATTGCTGTAGGAGTAGGTTCTTATAAGGAACAACAAACGAATCTTGCCGGAGATAAAATCTTTCAAGATAAAACAGAGGATCAAGTTGGGATTGAATTTTTAGAAATTTATTCACATCAATTTGAAAGTCTGCCAATCATTTCTGTAAATAAAGAAGATTATTCATTTGATGTATATCGTTCAGTATTGAAAGAAGATACATTATCATCTGATTTATATGTAGTTGTTAAAGATTTAACAATGGCAGATGACGGAAGTGAATTACCAAAGGTTGGATTAATAGACTTTATGGTATATTGTAGTACAGATGAAAATAGATACGAAAAACTAGTAGACTTTAAAAGACTGGGAACAATTTCTGGAACGAATGTATATGCGAACTTCTTAGAAATGAACACATCAATTATTGATTCATGTGAATCGAATCAATTTACATTAGTGATGGATTCATCTCGCGCAGAAGAAATATATGAACTAGATGAACTAGAAGTAATTAGTCTTAGCGATATTTATGATGTACAAGCAGTATCAACAGGAGCATTATTGGATCAAGAGTACGACTTAGACGATGGGTTTAAGGGAGACTTAACTAAATCAGACTATAACTTTTATAGTTGGGTAAAGGCGTTTACTAATGGAGGAATATCATTACTGTTCATCCTTCCAATCGCGTTTGGACTATTCTATGTTACAGAAAAAGAACTATTTGAGAACAATATTTTAGACAGAAAGAAAAAATAGTAGAAATACTATTTTTTTTAAGGAGTTATTATGGAGCTACATGAAATAGAAAGAAGTATAATTAAAAAATACCGTAAAGAGATATGGGGCCGTTTCACTAGAGGAATTAAAGAATTTTCTCTAATTGAAGAAGGAGACAAAATCGCAGTTGGTATTTCAGGAGGAAAAGATAGCTTATTATTAGCGAAACTTTTACAAGAACTCCAAAAGTATGGGAAAACTAAATTTGAGTTAGAGTTCATTAGTATGGACCCAGGATTCAATCAAGCAAATAGAGAATTACTAGAAGTTAACTGTCAAAAGTTAGGGATACCGGTTCAGATAAGAGAGTCTCATGTATTTGAGATTGTTGATGATATCAGTGGTGGGAAACCTTGTTATTTATGCGCAAGAATGAGAAGAGGATTCTTATACAATTTTGCGAATGAATTAGGTTGTAACAAACTAGCACTTGGTCATCATTTTGATGACATTATTGAAACGACTTTATTAAACATGTTCTATGCATCAGAGTTTAAAACTATGCTTCCTAAAGTGAAATCGCAAAACTATGAAGGAATGCATCTTATTAGACCAATGGTCTATGTTAAAGAATCAAGTATATTAAAATGGAGAGATTTTTCTGAACTAAGCTATATGGATTGTGGTTGTACTGTAGGTTGTAGAGTGGATGGTTCAAAAAGAAAAGAGATTAAGAACTTCATTGCTGACTATAGAAAGATTAATCCAGATGTAGATATGAGTATTTTTGAAGCAAGTAAGAATGTTAACTTAGATGCTATTATGGGTTACAGAAAAGATGGAGTTAAAAAGTTATATTTAGACAAAGACTAGGAAACTAGTCTTTTTACATTCTGCCAAACAAAGGATTTATGTTATTGTTGATTTAGTTTAACTCATTTACTATTTAAGTAGGAGGTAATTATGTATATTTTAAATGATGTAATGGAGATGTTAGATATCTCAGAAAGAACTGTTAGAAGACATCTAAAAGTAGGTGTATTGACTGGTACAAAAGAAAAGGGAAAATGGAGTTTTTCTGATGAGGATATTGAAAAGTACTTTGATCACTACGTAGTGGATGGAATCATTAAACTAAAAACTGCAAAGAACTTTGAGGAGTATTCAAGAGGTTTATCAATTCACAGTAAGTTAACATTCTATAGTGAAGACATTTATGATTATGATATGAAGAAAGTCAAAAGATTATCAAAAGAAGTATCCGCGCTTGGTGGACCAATGGATTTTAAAGTAAAGAGTTGGAAGAGTCACGTCAATGTTACTTATTATGGTACGAAAGAAAATATATTGAAAGTTATAAATTTAATAGACTCTATATAAAAAGAAGATGATTATTCATCTTCTTTATTTTCCTAAACAGAATCTGCTAAACAGTTCATCAATCAAAGTGTCAGTTGATTGAACTCCTAGTATCTCGTTTAATACGTAGTAAGCATTTTGTAAGTCGATACTTATGATATCCACTGGCATTGTTTCTTGTATTGAGACCAATGCTTCTTTAAGTGAATATCTAGCTTCTTTAAGTTTTGTTACTTGTCTAATATTAGATAGATAAGTAATATCTTTTTGGAAGGTAGAAACTCCTGCTTTTTCTAAAATTTTTGATTTAAGTAAATCAATACCGATATCATCAACTGCTGAGATTAAAACATGTTCTGGATTTGTGACTACGTTGATGTTTTTAGGTTTGTCTATTTTATTTACTACGACTATGTAGTTCTTATTTTTAACAAATGATAACAAGTTCTTATCTTCTTTTGATAATTTGGTTGAATAATCAAGTACTACGATTACTAAGTCAGCTTCATCAATTGCTTTGTAACTCTTTTTGATACCTATTTTTTCAACAGTATCTTCAGTCTCTCTAATACCTGCGGTATCAACTAGTTTTAATTGAAGACCTTTAACTGAAATAGTACCTTCAACAAGATCTCTTGTAGTACCAGCTATTTCTGTAACGATTGCTTTTTCTTCATCTAATAACATATTCAATATACTACTCTTACCAACATTAGGTCTTCCTACAATAGCGGTTTTGACACCCTCTTTCATAATAATACCAGTCTGTGATTTTTCTATAACGTCATCCATCTTCTTTAATAAAGAGAATGTTTTTGGTTTTAATATTTCATGCGTTAAAACTTCAACGTCATCGTATTCAGGGTAATCAATATTAACTTCAATTTGACCTATAATTGTGATCAGGTCTTCTTTTAAGTTATTGATAAGTCTTGAAACTCCACCTGATAATCCTTGTGATGCTACTTTTAAACTTGACGCCGTTTTAGCTTCTATAATATCCATAATAGCTTCTGCTTGAGTAAGGTCAATTCTACCATTTAAGAAAGCACGTTTTGTAAACTCACCAGGCTCAGCTAGTCTAGCTCCATTTTCTACAATTAGTTCAAGTATTTTACTCGTCACATATAATCCACCATGACAATTAATCTCTACGATGTCTTCTGTAGTAAATGATTTTGGTGCTTTAAAAACAGTAACCATAACTTCATCCAAAAACTCGTTTGTACGATAGTTATAAATATTACCATAGTTTGCGGTATGAGACTCTGCATGTAAAAGATCTTTACCTTTAAAGATTCTATTTGCGATTTGAATACTCTCAGTACCAGATATTCTTATTATTGCGATTGCTCCTTCTCCATAAGGCGAAGAGACCGCTGTGATTGTGTCGTATAACATATTATCATTCCTTAAAATATTTTCTATAATTTTATACTAAATAATACCACAGATTGGCCCCTAAAAAAACTGAAGCACGACAACACTATTGACTGTCCTTGTGGTATAATGAAATGTATAATTATAAAGGTAGGTGCAGACAATGGCATATAAGGCACTGTATCGTGCATATAGACCAAAAAACTTCTCTGAAGTAGCTGGTCAAAAGCACGTTTCAAGAACATTTAGAAATGCTTTAAAAGACAATAAAATAACGCACGCATATTTGTTTAGCGGTCCAAGAGGGACTGGTAAAACATCTATCGCAAAAATAATTGCTAACACTGTAAATTGTTTAGATTATCCAGTATCTGAACCTTGTGGTGTATGTGAAAACTGTTTATCAATTGAAAAAGGGATGTTCACGGACATCATTGAAATTGATGCGGCTAGTAATAACGGAGTAGACGAAATAAGAGAGATTAGAGATAAGGTTAAATACACACCTAGTCAAGGTAAGTATAAAGTCTATATTATAGACGAGGTTCACATGCTTTCAATCGGTGCATTCAATGCATTGCTTAAAACGCTTGAAGAGCCACCTAGTCATGTAATCTTTATTTTAGCTACGACTGAACCACATAAGATTCCAGCAACGATTCATTCTCGTTGCCAAAGATTTGATTTTAAAGAAATATCTATTAAGGATATTAAATCTAAGGTCAAAGAAATCATTGATAAAGAAAACGTACATGTTAACTTAGAAGCATTAGACGCTATCGCTGAGGCAGCTGAAGGTGGGATGCGTGATGCGTTAAGTTTATTAGATCAAGCAATCTCATATTCAGATGATAGAGTAACTGAGGCGGATGTTCATGCTGTTGCGGGAACGGTATCTGATGTAAAGATAATTGAATTGTTTAGCTATGTATCTCAGAGTGATGTTGTAAAGGCTTTGAGTGTGTTAAATCAATTAGTTGAAGATGGAAAAGAAGTGAACCGTATTAATACTCAAATGGTTAATTTCTTGAAAGATGTTTTAATGTTTAAAAACGTTCAAGCTGATCAATTCCAAAAGGCAATATATCAAAAAGAACAATTTAAACTATTAACTAACGAATTGACGAATGATCAAATATTCTTTTACGTGGATTGTTTAAGTAGTTCACAAAGAGAAATGAAAATGAGTAATAATCCAAGAACTTATTTAGAGATTACTCTATTAAAAATGTCGGATTCAATTGGACAAAGAGAAGCTACTTTATCAAAACGTCTTGACGAGATTGAAGAGAAGTTTAAGAATCATAAACCAGTAGAAGCAAAACCAGTTGTTTCGACTATAAAAGAAACTGTAGTTGTTGAAGAAGAAGTTGAAGAAGACAATGTGTTTGAACCTAAAGCAAAACCAGTTTCATCAGTTGAGATTTATGACATTTCAAGAGTTTCTGATGTATTAAATAAAGCGATGCATAATAAAGCTAGATCAAAAGACATTAAGCAGAACTTAGTTGATCACTGGAATAAGATAAATATTAAAGCTGAACCTAATGTATTCGCGGTTGCTCAAGAATTCTCTAATGGAACGATTGTAGCTGCTTGGGAAGTAGACTTTTTGATCACATTCCCAACTGTTGAAGTAGTAAATAAGTTAATGAGAAGTGATGTTAGAAAGAAAGTAGGACGTTTGTTAAAGAGCGTTTACGGAAAAGATATAAGCTACATCGCATTACCGACTGCTCTTTGGGATATTAAAAGAAAAGAGTATTTCGAACAATCAGCTATTGGTAACGCACCAATCCTAGCTCCAATAGAGTTTGAAGGATTGATTACTGTAGAAGAAAAAGCAGAAGAACCAGATATTGTAAAAGAAGCAGTAGATATATTTGGTGAAGATATGATTAATTTAAAATAGGAGTGTAGAAAATGAACGCAGGTATGATTAAAAAAATGCAAAAACTTCAAAAAGAGATGATGCAAACACAAAAAGAATTAGAAAACAGTGTATTTCAAGGAACGGCTGGTGGAGTAGTTACAGTTGAAATGAAGGGGACTAAAGAAGTAACTAGTATTACTATTGACCCTGAAGCAGTTGATCCGGAAGATGTTGAGATGTTACAAGATACTATTATGATGGCTATTAATAACGCTATGGCGATAGTTGACCAAACTACTCAAGAAAAAATGAGTAAGTATACTGCTGGTTTAGGTGGGTTTGGATTCTAGTGAAGTATCCGAAACCAATCATTGATCTTATTGAAAGTTTTAGTAAATATCCAGGAATAGGACCAAAGAGTGCTGAAAGACTAACTCTACATACAATCAATAAATTAAAAGATACAGACGTAGAGGAGTTTGCACAAGCTTTGATTAAAGCTAAATCTGATTTATTCCACTGTTCAGTATGTGGGAATATCACTGATGTAGATCCTTGTGGAATATGTAGGGATCATTTAAGAGATGAATCAGTTATATTAGTAGTTGAAGAAGCAAAAGACATTTTGGTAATGGAAAAGATGAATAGATTTAATGGTAGATACCATGTTTTAAATGGAGTTATTTCTCCAATAGACGGTGTTGGACCGGATGATATCAATTTGTTATCTTTGATGAATAGACTAAAAAGTGATAAAGTTAAAGAAGTAATACTAGCATTAAATGCTAGCATTGAGGGTGAATCTACTGCGATGTATATTAGTAGATTGCTTAAAGATACAGATATTACAGTAACAAAATTAGCTCACGGATTACCAGTCGGAGGAGATTTACAGTATGCTGACGAAGTAACTCTACAAAGAGCATTAGAAGGAAGAAGAGAGGTATAACTATGTTAGAAGCATTAAGAGGATTTTTTGAAAATATTATAATAGACGTATTACCAGGTGATGTAATTTTACAATACGTGGATCAATACTTTATTCAACAATCTGAATTGAATCAAGTGTTAATGGTTGTCGGAATGGGAGTTCTTTCACTACTGGGAATCATTAGTGTAATTAAAGGAATTCTGAAAAAAACTGCTGGACTAATTAAGTTTATCTTACTTCTAGCAATCGCTTATTACGTTGTAGTAGTAGTATTAAACATCGACGTTTTAGGAATGATATTTGGATAATTAAAAATAGACGCTTCGTAGGCGTCTTTTTTTTATCTAAATATAATATTTACTCAAGGTAGGTAGAGGAGAATAACCATCTTGAGACAAGTGTTTGTGACAGCACATATGTTATACTTATATTGATTCTAAAGGACTGTTGAAATCGTAAATCTTTAGAATAGAATTATTAATTATAGGATCAAGGAGTATGGTTTATGAGAATACTAATAGTTGATGATGAAGTGAATGTTGTTGAACTTATTAAGTTTAATCTAGAGTTGAATAACTTTCAAACAGAAGTTGCTTACGATGGAGTGGAAGCTCTTGAAAAGATAAATGAAAATGAATATGACCTAGTAGTCTTAGATAATATGTTGCCTGGATATAGTGGGTTTGAAATTATTAAGAAGGTAAGAGAGAACCCTAAGACTAGGAAGTTACCTATCTTAATGTTAACGGCTAAGAGTGAAGAGGCTGATATTGTGTTTGGACTTAATATTGGTGCTGATGACTACTTAACGAAACCATTCAGAGTACATGAGTTGATAGCTAGGGTAAATTCTATTCTTAGAAGAGTTAAACCAAAAGATGAAGACCTTCACGTACATGTTTTTGAAGACTTTTCAGTGTTTGAGGACGAATATAAAGTTTTAGTACAAGGAGAATCTATAAAGTTAACTAAGAAAGAATTTAAACTACTTGTTTATTTAATCAAACATGCAAATAAAGTTATAACTAGAGATTTACTTTTAGATGAGATATGGGGTTATGAGTTTGCTGGAGAAACTAGAACAGTTGATGTACATATAATGAGCCTTAGAAAGAAGATTGAACCCAATAAGAAGGTACCTAAGTACTTAAAGACTGTTATTGGTGAAGGATATAAATTTGTAAAAGAATAGGGAGTGCTGATGTGAGAAAGAGACTATTATATTTAAATATCATTTATGCGATAATCATATTAGTAGTTTTCGTGTTTTTGGATTTTGATAAACCAATAACCACTAACTTGACAGTTTTAGCTGTTTTGATGGCTACTTTTATAGCGTTTACTTACTTTTATTTAAATCATCTTTGGTTTAAACATCTAGATGAAGTAGATTTTCTTATTCATGATATGACGAATGAAGAAAAGGTATCAGTTTTTGAACATAGTAAAGAAGATGGAATTGCTAATATCCAATACGGTTTAGAAGAGTTATCAGAACATATTGAAAACATGTCCTTAAAATATGGATACCGAAAAGGTCAATTAGAGGCGATACTAGAGAGTTTAAAACTAGGGCTAGTTGCGATTACTCAAGAAGGGAAAGTGATTTTCCATAATCCTAAGTTTTCAGAAACGTATCACCTTGGGCAGTCGATTCAAGGGAAAAGTATATATAAAAATATTTATGATAAAAATTTATTAGATGTACTAGATGAGTCGCTAAGTTCAGAAGCATATACTCTACCAAATATAGTTCAGTCTAATGGATTGGTATATAGTTATTATGGGTTGGAGATTAAAAGTGCTGATGAAAGAATTGGGACACTAATAGTCGTTGAAGATGTAACGAAGGTGCATATTGTAGATAAGATGAAGTCAGACTTTGTTTCTAATGTAACACATGAACTTAAAACACCACTTACTTCTATTAGAGGATTCACTGAAACATTAAAACAAGTAGATGCAGCTGATTTAAAAACAAGAAATAAGTTTTTAAATATTATAGAGGATGAATCTGAGAGACTTTCGATATTGATTAATGATATCTTGTATTTATCAGAAGTAGAAAGTACAACTTCAAAACAAAAAGATGATATTGATATAAATAGAGCTATACGTGAAGTGATTGAGTTATGCGAACCGAATACTAGTGAAGATGTAAGTATTGTTTTTGAAGCTGATAAGAATTACATTATTCAGTTTGAACAGTTTAAATTAAAACAGATGCTTATTAATTTAATTAGTAACTCAGTTAAGTATACTGATTCAGGAGAGGTTAGGGTTTCTCTTAGTGAAGACATTGATTACGTAGTGTTAAAAGTAAGTGATACGGGTATCGGAATTCCTGAAAAGGATCAAGGTAGAATATTTGAGAGATTCTATAGAGTAGATAAGGGACGTTCAAGACTAACAGGTGGTACTGGACTAGGTCTTTCGATAGTTAAACATATAGCTGAAAGAAACGATTGTCAGATTCACTTAGACTCAGTTGTTGGAGAAGGAACTACAGTTACAATATTGATTAAAAAATAAAAACGGGATTTCTCCCGTTTTTTTTAGTCTGCGATTAAGTTATCGATTTCTTCTAAATCGATTACGAAGTCAGTTTTTTCTCCAATAATATAAAGTGCTATATTATCACAGTGATCTCCAACTTTTTCTAAGTTGTTGATGATGTCTCCAAATAGAGTAGCTACAACGTTAACATCTTGAGTATTTTTGATTGTTGCGATGTACTCTTTGTTAACTTGTTTTTGGAAGATATCAATTTTTTCTTCTTTGATTCTTATTTCTTTCGCTAACTCTTGATCGAATGATTCAATTAAATGAGTTGTTGAATTGGCGATATCGATATTCATTTTATACATACGTTTAATATTAGTATATGATTCAGGTTGCATGTCTTGACCAGTTGAGAATATTACATCCAATAATGAGTTTAAGTTCTGTGAATGGTCTGCGATTCTTTCTACGTCTTTGATTGCTTGTAGTAGAATTGTTTGTCTGTTTGAATCATCATCACTTAAGTGCTCTGCGGCAACTTTGATTAAGTATGATTTTATCTTAACTTCTAGTAAGTCTACGATTTCTTCAATTTCAATTGATTCTTCTTTATGTTTAGGATCTCTTGTTTTGAAGTACGCATAAGATAATTCTAAGGCTTTTGCGCTTAATATGTTTAACTGAGCAACTGCTTTTTTAGCTTGTTCAATTGCTAATGCAGGAGCTTGTTCAATTAATTGTTCATTAAGTAGTTCATCATCTAAAGCTAATGAAGCTGATTTATCTTCTTTGATGAAACGTTTGATTAAGTTTGTTAACTTACCTGCAAATGGGAATATGATAATTGTAACTGCTAAGTTGAACACCCCATGTGCTAATGCTATTTGCATTTTAAGGTCTATATCAAATTGATTAGATATAAGTGTTACTAATCCGGTATATGGATTCAATAACGCTAAGAAGAATAACGAACCTAATACATTGAATAAAATATGGAACGCACTCGTTCTTTTAGCAGCAGCTGATCCACCGATTGCAGCTAAGAATGCTGTTACAGTTGTACCGATGTTACTACCAAATAATATTGGAATAGCTGCTTTAAGTTCCATTGTACCTTCAGCATAGATTTGTTGTAAGATACCAATTGTAGCACTTGAACTTTGAACTACTACAGTTAATCCAAGACCTACTACTACCCCTAGTACTGGGTTGTTTGATAAATCAATCATAAACTGTGTGAACCAAGCCATTTGAGAAAGTGGTTTTAAACCTGATCCCATTAATCCCATTCCGTAGAATAATGCTCCGAAACCTAAGATTGCTTGACCTAAATAAATCCATTTATGTTTTTTTGCGAACATAAAGATGAATGAACCAACTGCCATGATTGGTAACGCATATGCTTTAATTTTTAATCCGATTAAGAATGCAGTAACTGTTGTACCTATGTTTGCACCCATGATAATACCTATTGCTTGTGGTAGAGTCATTAATCCAGCTCTAACCAGTCCTACTGCTAATGCGGTAGTACCAGAACTCGATTGAATCAGTCCTGTAACCACAATACCTACAATAACACCTTTAAACGGTGTAGAAGTTGTTTTTTCAATTATTACTTTAATTTTGTCTCCAGCGAACAGTTTAAGTCCGTCCCCCATGAATTTGATACCGAACAGGAATATACCTAATCCTCCTGCTACTAAAAATGATACTTCTTTCCAGTCCATTACGACATCTGCAAGAAACATAATAATTTCACCCCTTATATAATATTAATCCTTATGTAGAATAACAATATCCAACCTCTAAGTAAATAACATTTGAGTGTATATTTAACAGTGTAAAATAGCTGTACATATTTATTTTACACCAATTTTACATGAGTTCATAACGCTCAATTGTCTATTCGTTTTTAAGGGCGTAAAAATGGTATAATGAAAAGAGGCGGTATAGTAGATTTTTAAAAAGAAGTTAAAAAGCATATATATTTGACATTTCTTGATAAAAAATATATTATAACCTTTGCAGACTTTATTTGTGAGGTGATTAGATGCAAAGAGAAGTTGAAGTAACATTCAAGTCAAAAGTGGATGATTTAGAACTAGAATTCATTTATGACGGGTTATTAATTGAAGAAGATAACAAGATATTAAGATATACAGAAGAGATTGATGATAAGGCTGTTGATACTGCTGTATTCATTGATGATACGATTATGATAAATCGCTCTAATGGTGTTGAAATGTTTCAAGAATTTATTGAAGGTGAAGCTACTGTAATGGATTATTCTGTTGGTGGAATGAGCTTTAATATTATTGTGAACACTGAGACGATTGTAAATGAGGATAATTATTTAAAAATTGTTTATTCTACAGAGCTTGGTGAAGCGGTTCAAAATCATGAAATTGAGATTTACTACTCTTGATTATAAATTCAGGAATGTATAAAATATAGAAGGACTTAAGGAGGATATTATGACGATTCATAAATCAATGTTGGAAACAGCAATCGAAATAGTAAAAAGAAAAAGAAGCCCTCAAAAATTTGATAAAATTTTTAAAGAGGTAGTTGAAGATTTAAAGTTAACTGAGGAAGAGGCTGCAAAACGAGTTGCTAATTTCTATAATGATTTATCTTTAAGTGGTGATTTTGTATACACTGGAGATAATGAGTGGGATTTGAAAGATAGACAACCTGTTGAACTATGGGACAAAGACGCTTCATTCTTTATTGATCCAGAAGAATTAAAAGTAAGAAAAGCTCAACGTCAAGCTGAGAAAGCTGCTTTGAGAGCACAAGTTGAAGAAGCACAAAAAGCTGCAGAAAAAGATCAAAAAGAGAAAGCAGAAAAAGCTGCATTGGCAGCTGCTGTTGAAGAAGAAGTAGTTGTTGTGGAAGAAGAAAAACCTGCGGAAAAACCTGTTGTAAGTGAAGAAATTGATGCTGATTCAATGGACGAAGAAGATTATAATAAATATATGGACGAGTTCGAAGATTTATACGAAGATGACAAATAAAAATCTTGCGAACTAAAATTATTATGATATAATTTTAAAGAGCCAAATTAACTCTCTCATAAATTGAGAGAGTTTTATTTTTTTATGTAAGGAGAACTATATGAAAGACACTAAATTTATATTCGTAACTGGTGGTGTTGTGTCGAGTTTGGGTAAAGGAATTGTTGCCGCATCGCTAGGAAGATTACTTAAAAACCGTGGATTAAAGGTATTTATGCAAAAATTTGATCCATACATCAATGTAGATCCAGGGACTATGAGTCCGTATCAACATGGTGAAGTTTTCGTAACCGATGATGGGGCGGAAACTGACTTAGACTTAGGACATTATGAGAGATTCATTGATGAAAACTTAAGTAAAAATGCTTCTATTACTACTGGGAAGATTTACTCAAGAGTTATCAAAAAAGAGAGAAGAGGGGACTACTTAGGTGCTACTATCCAAGTTATACCTCATATCACAAATGAAATTAAACAAAAACTGATCGACGCTGCAGAACAGGAAGATGCAGATGTAATTATTACGGAGATTGGTGGTACGGTAGGAGATATTGAATCACTACCATTCCTAGAAGCAATTAGACAAGCAAGAAGAGACTTTGGATATAATAATACAATGTACGTACATACTACATTGATTCCTTACTTAAAGGCCGCAAAAGAGATAAAAACTAAACCAACACAACATAGTGTTAAAGAGTTAAGAGCGTTAGGTATTCATCCAGACGTTATAGTATTAAGAAGTGAAGAAGAACATGTAGACAAGGTAGAGTTAGTAAAAGGAAAGATTGCATTATTCTGTGATGTTAATGAAAGAAATGTTGTCATCAGTGCTGACTCGAATTCAATATACAAAGTACCGGTTAATCTACACCATGAAGGTTTAGATGAGTTGGTTTGTGAACGTTTCGGATTCTGTGATAACCCAGTTGATATGACTGAGTGGGAAGAATTAGGACGTAAGATTGATACTGTTGATGGTGAAGTTACAATTGGACTAGTTGGTAAATACGTATCATTACATGATGCTTATAAATCAGTGTCTGAATCACTTTATCATAGTGGAATTCATGCTGGTAAGAAAGTTAATATCAAATGGATTCATGCTGAAGAAGTTACAGAAGAAAATGTTGGAGAGAAGTTAGCCAATATTGATGGAGTTATTGTACCAGGTGGATTCGGTCCACGTGCTATGTTAGGTAAAATTGAAGCAGTGAGATTTGCAAGAGAAACTAAACTTCCATTCTTAGGAATATGTTTAGGTATGCAAATGGCTGTTATTGAATATGCTCGTAATGTTATTGGCTTAGATGCACATACAACTGAGTATGATGAAAACACGCCACATCCAATTATCGATTATTTACCGGAACAGTACAAAGGAATTGATTTTGGTGGTACACTAAGATTAGGGTTATATGAATGTCAAATTACTGAAGATTCATTAGCTCATAAAATTTATGGTAAAACAGTTATTAACGAAAGACATAGACACAGATATGAGTTTAATAACGATTATAAAAAATTGTTAGAGGATCACGGATTAGTATTCTCAGGAATGAACCCTCAAACAGGGTTATGCGAAATTGTCGAGCTTAAAGATCACCCATACTTTATCGCAGGGCAGTTCCATCCTGAATTCTTATCTAGACCTGAAAGACCACATCCAATGTTTAGAGAATTAGTTAATAAATCAATAGAAAGAAGGAATAAATAAATGTTAGTTAATACTAAAGAAATGTTATTGAAAGCTAGAAAAGAAGGTTATGCAGTTGGTCAGTTCAACATCAACAACTTAGAATGGACTAAAGCTATCTTAGAGACAGCTCAAGAAAATAACTCACCAGTAATTTTAGGTGTATCAGCAGGGGCTGGTAAATACATGGGTGGATTTAAAGTAGTAGTAGGTATGGTTAATGGAATGCTTGAAGCTATGAACATCACTGTTCCAGTTGCATTACACTTAGACCACGGAACATACGACCAAGCAATTGAATGTATGGAAGCTGGATTCAGCTCTGTTATGTTTGATGGTTCTCATTATGAGATTGCTGAAAATATCGCAAAAACAAAAGAAGTTATTGCTCTTGCCGCAAAACAAAACATCAGTGTTGAAGCTGAAGTTGGTTCAATCGGTGGAGAAGAAGATGGTATTACAGGTTCAGGAGAAGTTGCAGATGCAGCTGAATGTAAATTAATTGCTGATTTAGGTGTTGATATTTTAGCAGCTGGTATCGGTAATATTCATGGACAATATCCTGAAAACTGGACTGGATTAAACTTTGAAGCATTGGCTGCAATTCAAGATTCAACTGGTGGTATGCCATTAGTACTTCATGGTGGAACTGGTATCCCTTCAGAAATGGTTCAAGAAGCTATTTCACTAGGTGTTTCTAAAGTAAACGTTAATACTGAATGTCAATTAACATTCACAGCTGCTACGAGAGAATATTTCGAAGCTGGTAGTGATAAAGTTGGTAAAGGATTTGACCCTAGAAAGGTGTTAGCTCCTGGTGTTAAAGCTATCAAAGGTACTGTTCTAGATAAAATGAAAATGTTTGGATCAATCAACAAAGCATAACGAAAGTTATGCTTTTATCTTATGAAAATCAACTTAGATTATAAACATTGGTTAGAGACCAAAAAAGACTTAATCAATGAGTTAAAAGAATCAGAAACATTAATCTTTGATAGAATAGAGCCAGTTTACAATACTTTAGAGTACTATAAGGAAAAAGAGTTATCAGATCAAGAATATAATATATTTGATGTAGGATATATGTATTTATCTGAACAGATTTTAGGAATTGAGAATTACATTAAAATATTAGGATCACTAACTGAGTTAGAAAACCAATCTGTTACTTATAATTATTTAATGGATATCAATGACTTTTATGAGGATCATGACTTAGAACACGATAAACCTCAGTTTCTTAAGTTAATTGGTAAAGTTGAAGATTTGTTACTTAGTAAACAACCACTTGAAGAGTCTGTTTATGAGATGATTCAAGAAAGTATTGAGAAGTATAAGGACTCATCAAGTATAGTAGAAATATTTGTTGAGATTTCTGACAACTTAGGAGTTTAAGATGGATAATAGAAGAATTGGATTATTCTTAATAATTGCGTTTGTGATTATGAGTTTATTGGATATACTTGCTACTCCAAATATGTTTGACGCAGAAGTAAGTGTTTTATATATGATTATTGTAAGAAATGTAACTGTTGTGTGTATTGCTGGAGTGGTGATATTCGTGGGGTTATTTATTTACAAAAGAATAAAAAAATAAAAAGCATCCGAAGATGCTTTTTTTATTTTCTTGCTTTCATATGTGGGAATAACAGTACGTCTCTGATTGAAGGACTATTAGTTAATAACATAACAAGTCTATCAATACCAACACCTAATCCACCAGTTGGTGGCATACCGTATTCTAATGCTTCGATATAATCATGATCCATTTCATTTGCTTCATCGTTACCAAGTTCTTTTTCTTTTAATTGGTTTTCGAATCTTTCTTTTTGATCAATCGGATCATTTAACTCACTGAATGCATTTCCGTATTCACGTGAACCGATGAATAATTCGAATCTGTCTGTAAATCTTTCATCTTCAGGGTTTTTCTTAGCTAAAGGTGAAATCTCTACAGGATGACCGTAAACGAATGTAGGTTGGATTAATGTTTCTTCAACAAATTCCTCAAAGAATTCATTAATGATATGTCCAACACCGTAGAAGTGATCAGGAATGTGAATTCCTTTTTCTTTAGCAATCGCTTTTGCTTCTTCAAACGTCATTTGTTGCCAGAAGTCTACTCCTGTAACTTCTTTAACTAAATCTACCATATGTGCACGTTTCCATCCACGAGATAAATCAATTGTTAAATCACCATAAGGAATAACTGTTGCTCCTAATACTTTTTCAGCGATATAAATAATCATGTCTTCAGTTAATTCCATCATACCTAACATATCAGAGTATGCTACGTAGATTTCCATCATTGTAAATTCAGGGTTATGTTTGTAACTAACACCTTCATTACGGAATGTTCTAGCGATCTCGTAAACACCTTCTAATCCACCAACAATTAATCTTTTTAAGTAAAGTTCAACTGCGATACGCATATAGAATGGCATATCTAATTGGTTGTGATGTGTTTCGAAAGGTCTTGCGCTTGCTCCACCTAAGATTGGATGTAATACTGGAGTTTCAACTTCTAAGTATCCTAATCCATTTAAGTATTCTCTCATTGTTTGAATAATAAGTGATCTTTTAACAAATGTATCTTTGCTTTCTTCACTCATTATTAAATCAACGTATCTTCTTCTATATCTTTCTTCTTTATCAGTAAGTCCGTGGAATTTTTCAGGTAATGGACGTAATGATTTTGAAAGGTGAGTGTATTCTTTTGCACGAATACTTAATTCTCCCATTCCTGTTTTCATTGCGATTCCTGTAATCCCTACGATATCTCCTAAGTCTGCTTTGTTCCAAACTTCAAACATATCTTCTCCAATTTCATCTTTTCTAACATAAATTTGGATTTGTCCATCTAGGTCTTGGATATGAGCGAATCCCGCTTTACCCTTACCTCTTTTTGTCATAATTCTACCAGCTATAGTAACAAGGTCTTGCTCCATATCATGAAGCTCCTCCTTAGAGTATTCATCATACTTCGCCTTTATATCATTTGACGTGTGTGTGCGATTAAAGGCAGTACCGAACGGTGCTATCCCTTTATCTTCTAAAAACTTCAGTTTTTCTCTTCTGACTATTTCTTGTTCAGATAATTTCATTATAGTCACCCCTTCTTTAAAATATCGTCTATTATTATAACACACTAAAATTAAAAAGACACTTAAAAAAGTAGTGTCTCCTTGAAATAAAAGCGTTATTCTTCACTAATGATAGAATACATCATTGCTGCGTCTTCTTTTTTAGTTGAATCTAGTATTTTCTCGATTTTCAATGTTAGCTTTTTATTTCCAAACTGGATGACTAATTCATCACCAATTGAAACGTCAGTACTTGATTTCGCGACTCTGTTATTTACTAGTATTCTCCCGTTATCGGCAATCTCTTTTGCTACAGTTCTACGTTTGATAATTCTTGATACTTTTAAGTATTTATCTAATCTCATGTTATCACCTCAACTCATTATATCAAATCATATATGTGCTTGATATAATAATTTAAAAGAAGAGGGATAGCGGTAGGTACTTACTGAGATATTGTAATGAATGCTATCTTAGATTAGGGTATCGTTTTTAGATTAAAAAGGGGTATATGTGATATAATCCATTTTATAGGGGTGGAATTATGGGATATGTTAAGCAATATATTGGGTTATCAAGATGTGTATACGTAGTTGCATTGTCAAAACTGATTCAAACAATTGGTGCATTCATTTGGCCACTTTTCACTATAATACTCACTACTAAACTGGGACTTAGTAATGAGATAACAGCGTTGTTTGTGACAATCTCTGTTGTAAGTGGATTTGCTGGAGCTATTATTGGTGGATACATTAGTGATCATTTAGGAAGGATCAGATCAATTGTTTTGTTTGAGGTATTAGCGACTATTAGTTTTGGTGCGACTTTATTAGATACTAATGGATTTGCTATCGCTTCATTATTATCGTTTGGGATGTTCTTTTTCTCGTTAGCTGGTCCTGCTCATAACTCATTATTGGCGAATGTAAGTAAGACAGAGGAAAAAGAGTTAGCGTATAGTCTACATTTTCAAATGTCTAAAATTGGTGTAATCTTAGGTCCAGTAGTAGGTGGAATGTTGTTAGCAAGGAACTTTAGATTATTTATCATTTTAGATGTGTTAACAACTCTTTTTGGACTGGTGTTACTTGTGACGTTTGTTAAAGAGAAGAAAGATAAAGTTGGAATTAACCCATTTGAAAGAGCAGTTGATACTCCTTTACTAGGTTTACTAAAGGATAGACCAATTGTTATATACTATGCTCTACTTAGTATGTTTGTGGCTATTATTTACGGACAAATGGATTACTCATTTCCTATTTTTATAATGAACACTGTTGAAAATGGAGAAAGACTGTTTGTTTACTTATACAGTTTTAATGGGTTCATTGTTGTAGGACTTACTGCTGTGGTCACTTATTTAATGAGAGAGTATTCCGGCTCAGCCAAGGTTTTACTTGGATTACTGATGTATATGGTCGCAGTTTATAGTAATGTATTTGTTAAAGAAGCACATCATTTTTTCTTCATGATGTTTGTGTTTTCTCTTGGGGAGATAATTATATCTATTGGGATGGGACCGAAACTATCAAAAATGGTACCTGTTAATATGTATGGGAAAGTTGTATCGTTTGTACAGATTTTTTACGTACTTGGTCATTTAATCGCAACTGTTGTACCTGTTGTGTTAATATCATTTGGACTTAGTTATGTTGAGATGTGGTCATTGTTAGGAGCTTTTGTATTTTTTGGACTGATTGTGTTCATTTATTTACAAAACAAGTTTGATGTATTACTCGGAATGATTGATTCTTATGATAAGAATAGAAAATAAAAAAAGGGGATGCTTATTGAGCATCCTCTTCTTGTTTAGTTTCTTCAACAACTTCTTCAACTTTTAAAGCTTCAGTGTTTACTTCAGCTTCAGTTGCTTCATTTGCCACTTTTGTATCCCACCACTCTAGTTTTCCACTTTCAACAATTTCATAAATTTCATCTTTTGTTAATGTTTCAACTTCTAATAAGTAATGAGCAATTTGTTTCACTAATTCCATATTTTCATTAAGTGTTTTTTTAGCTAATTCATAACACTCATCGATGATTTCTTTAACAGCTCTATCGATTTCTAAAGCTATTTCATCAGAGAAGTCTTTTGATTTAGAATAATCTCTACCTAAGAATACTGGTCCTGTATTACGTTCGTATTGGATTGGTCCAAGTGAACTCATACCGTATTCAGTAACCATAGCTCTAGCGATTTTAGTCGCTTGTTGGAAGTCATTGTGTGCACCTGTTGAGATTTCGTTAAATACTAACTCTTCACTAACTCGCCCACCTAATAAACCTGTGATTCTGTCTAATAGGCTTGATTTAGTTTCTAGGAATCTCTCTTCTTCAGGTAGCATTAATGCATATCCACCAGCTGACCCTCTCGGGATTATTGTTACTTTATGAACAATGTTTGCGTTGTCTAGTTTAACACCAATAACTGCATGACCTGCTTCATGGTGAGCTACTAAATTACGTTCTTGTTCTGAGAATTTTCTTGATTTTTTAGCTGGACCCATTAATACACGGTCAACTGCTTCATCAATATCTTTAATATCAAAGATTTTTCTACTATCTCTAGCTGCTAATAACGCAGCTTCATTTAATAAGTTTTCTAAGTCTGCTCCACTGAATCCTGGAGTACGTCTTGCGACATCTTCAAGTTTCACATTAGGATCAATTTTTTTATTTCTTGCATGAACACCTAAAATAGCTGTTCTACCTTTTACGTCCGGTGCACCGATTGTAATTTGTCTATCGAATCTACCTGGGCGTAATAATGCTGGGTCTAATACGTCTGGTCTATTTGTCGCAGCCATAACGATTACACCACTGTTTGCACCAAATCCATCCATTTCAACTAATAACTGGTTAAGTGTTTGTTCACGTTCATCGTTTCCGCCACCCATACCAGCACCACGTTGTCTACCTACTGCATCGATTTCATCGATGAAGATAATACAAGGGGCAGTTGCTTTGGCATTTTTAAACATATCACGTACACGTGATGCACCAACACCTACGAACATCTCAACGAAGTCTGATCCACTGATCATATAGAATGGTACTTCAGCTTCACCAGCAACGGCTCTAGCTAATAATGTTTTTCCGGTACCTGGAGGTCCTACTAATAGAACTCCTTTTGGAATTCTAGCTCCAATTTCAACGTATTTCTTTGGTGTTTTTAAGAAGTCGATTAACTCAGCTAGTTCCTCTTTTTCTTCATCTACACCAGCTACGTCTTTAAATGTAGTAGTTTTACTTCTTGATAACTTCGCTCTTGATTTTCCGAAGTCAAAGGCTTTGTTTCCTCCGCCTCCTCCAGCGTTACGAGCTAAGAAGAAGATAACTCCAAATAACATTAGAATTGGGAATAAGAAACTTAAGATACTCATGAAGTTCAGTGAACTTACTGGTTGAATATCAATTGCTACTCCTAAATCTTCTGATAAATCGATTATTTCATCATATTGGTAAATAGTTGGAATTTCACTTTTGAAAGTTGTTCCATCATTAAGAACACCTTGAACTGTGTAGATACCTTCATTACCATCTCCAGATAATGGAGTGGCTGTGAATGATTCAACATCACCTTTTTCAATTACTTCTGCAAATTCGTTGAATGGATATTCAACTGGTAGAGGAGTATCATTTTTAAATGAGTAATAAACTCCTATGATGATTCCGACTAATATTACTAATAGTACGATATCACCTATATTCAATTTTCTAGGACTAGGTCTTTTAATTTGTGCCATATATCATTCTCCTATTCGTAAATTTCTGGTTTTAATACTCCAATATATGGAATGTTGCGGTATAGTTCTTCATAATCTAATCCATAACCAACAACAAACTTGTTAGGAATTTCATGTCCAACGTATTTTGGTACCATTGTTACTTTGCGTCCTTCTTCTTTATTAAGTAGAGTAACAACTTCTACACTAGCAGCACCACGATACTTTAATAATTCAATTACTTTGTGTAAAGTGTTTCCAGTATCAACAATGTCTTCAGCGATAATTACATGTCTGTCTTTTACTGGTGAATGTAAGTCTTTAATGATTTTTACTTCTAATGAAGAAGAAGTACCACCATGATAACTAGATACATCCATATAGTCCATTTCAACTTTGATATCGATGTGTTTTCCTAAGTCACCAATGAATGGAACACACCCTTTTAATAAACCAATCATAAGAGGTGATTTATCTTTATAATCTTCTGAAATTTGTTTTCCTAATCTAATACATGCTTCTTTAATTTCTTCTTCTGAAATTAAGATTTCACTAAAAATACTATCCATAATAATCTCCTTTTTGATAATTAATAAATATATGTTTTGAACCTTCAATGTTTCTTTTCTTTATACCAGGAATCCATACTATATCATCTTGATGAAGAATGATTGGAATTAAATCCCTTTTCTTAAGTGGTATTTTCAAGTCAATAAACAAACTTTTTAATTTTTTAGTCCCAAATGGCAACTTCATTTTGTCACCGTTTTGTCTGTTTCTAACTCTAATCGGAAAGACTAAATCATTATAACATAATTTGTAACTGTGCGTATGAAAATCGGACTTTTTTTCAGTTATAGATACTTCATCTCCATTAGGTAGAACATAGGTTCCAAAATCACTGATTTCGATGTCGTATGAAGTATTCGATTGTGCGATTTGGATTGTAAACTTATCATATTCTCTTAAGACGATTAAGTTGTTTGGTAAGTGAATTTCACTATTAGGCTCATCGCTTGTTAGAATGTTTACGATTTCATTGATTAAGTTACAATTAAACGAAATTGATTGTCTCTTTAAAAGAGTCGCAACAATCTCTTTTTGAACCGCTTTATGAAGTGTTTGAAACTCTGATACTGATCTATCTGAATTGATGTAGTTATCTACAGCTATCATAAGATATGAGTGTATATCTGTTAAGTCCTCACTCATGTTTAAGTATTTTTGATGAATATTCTTCGTCTCTTTTTGAAGAAATGGTAAAATTTCATTTCTATATCTATTTCTTGTATACTTATCACTCTTGTTCGATGCATCTTCGAAATAGATGATTTCATGTTGTTCGGCATAGTCTATTAATTCTTCTTTTGAATGTTTGATTAAAGGTCTTATTAGCATTACTGAACCAAATTGGCTTTCTTCACCAAATCCAATTAATCCTCTTAGAGAAGTACCTCTTGTCATACTCATAAGAATAGTTTCTACAAGGTCGTCTCCGTGGTGCGCTAATGCCAATAAATCAGCATCATACTTGTCTATTACTCTCTTATAGAACTCATAACGTTTGTTTCTTGCGATTAACTGAAAGTTTTCTTCTCTTTCAGACTCACTATACTCCAAAGTAATGGTTTCGAATGGAACATTGCATTGTAAGCAGTAATCTCTTAAATACGTCTGTTCGTACTCACTTTCAGGACGGATATTGTGGTTGATGTGAGCGACGATAATATTATGCTTTTTAAGTAAGTCGAAAAGCACCATTGAGTCTACTCCGCTCGAGACACCAATGACGATTTTTTTATCAAAATATTTGTTTATTTTCGGAATCATCATAACCCCTCCTTTCCCATATTATATCATAATGATATTTTAATAAGTGTATGCTGAATTGAATTTGTTATTAAGTTTGTTATAATATTATGGGTGATGAAAATGAAAGTATTAATAGTAAATGATGACGGTATCCAAGCAAAAGGATTAGCCGTGTTAAAAAAACATCTTGAGAAGTATGCTGATGTTTATACAGTTGCTCCATTACATGAGCAATCTGCGAAATCACATTCTATAACAATCAGACAATTATTTCACATAAAAAAATACGATGAAAAGACGTATGCAGTTGAGGGTACTCCCGCTGACTGTGTTAAGTTTGGACTACATAAGTTTCCAGATATTGATATTGTGTTTAGTGGAGTAAATGACGGACCAAATCTAGCGAATGATATCTTTTATTCGGGGACTGTAGCGGGAGCGAGTGAAGCTGTATTTAACGGTGTACCTGGTGTGGCTATATCTTGTGGATATAGAGGTAGTTTTGATATAGTTGACCGTGAATTAGATAAAGTGATTGAGTATGTACTGGATAATCAGTTATATAGTAGATATACTGCTCTTAATATTAATTTCCCTACAAAAGGGTTTGATGAGATTGAAGGGTTTATGTTTACGAAACAAGGGGTTAAAGATTTTTCGAATATATTCGTTGAACAAGAAGAAGGTTTTAAAAACATTTATGAAGTAGTGAAGAGTAGTCCTGACCCTGATAGTGATATTTACGCTATTATTAATGGATTTGTTAGTATTACACCACTGAATGTTGATAGAACAGATTATGAGTATTTAAAAACGGCTAAATAGCCGTTTTTTTTTATATCATCTCATCAAGTTCATCTATTTTTTCTAATAACCTTTCACCAGCTTGAAGGATGATTTCACTCGTTTCCTTCATTTTCTTTAAGTTAAGTAAGATAGGTACTGAAAACTGAATTAGAATAATCATCATTAATATACCCACAACACTTAAATCCCCAATTAGAATTTGGAATGCATCAGATAAATAAACTAATGCTAATACGCTTGCTGCTAACATTGAGAAAAATAGAGTTGCACGGTATCTGTTAAATGGTTGGCAGTATATACCAAGCATGATCAGTCCTGTAACGAGTGCTGTAACAGCACTAATTGTAGATACATCTGTATGACTCAGCTCTAATACATTCTGTGTAGCGTATAAAATTAGGATGTTGATGAATACAACGATGGAACCAGGTAGTGCTTTTTTTAATGCTTTTGGTATGAATTTACCTGTTACTAGTTCTGTATTCTTTTCAAGTGCTAACATGAATCCAGGAATACCGATAACGAATAACTCAATTAAGGTCATTTGTATTGGTCTAAATGGATATGGTCTTAGTATTAGGAATGTTAATAGAACAAGTAATAGTGAATATACATTCTTCATTAAATAAAGAGAAGCAACTTTTTCAATATTGTTTATAACTCTTCGTCCTTCTTTAACTACTCTTGGCATATTAGAGAAGTTTGAATCCATTAATACTAGTTGAGAAACATTTCTAGCAGCTTCTGATCCTGATGCCATTGCGATAGATACATCAGCTGCTTTTAGAGCTAAGATATCATTTACACCGTCCCCGGTCATCGCTACTTTTCTTCCCATTGATTTAAAGGTCTCGATTAATAGTTTCTTTTGTTCTGGGATAACTCTTCCGAATATTGTATAAACAGATGCCGCGTCTATTACTTCTGGATTCGTCAGTCCATCCAAAGAGATGTAATTTTGAGAGTTCTGTACGCCAGCTTTTCTAGCAATCTCAGCTACTGTAACTGGGTTGTCTCCACTGATTACTTTGACGTCTACACTGTTCATATTGAAGTAGTCTATTGTGTCTCTAGCGTCGTCTCGTATGTGGTCATCTATAATGATATAGGCCTCTAGAGTAGTTTTACCGATGATTTTATCGTTTTTGATGTCATCTGCTTTTGCTAGAATAAGAACTCTTTTTCCCTTGGCTGAGTACTTGTTTATTTCAAAGTATATTTCAGGAGTCATCTTTAAGATGAACTCTGGAGCACCTAGTACGAATGTACCTATTCTTTTGAATTTAACTGCACTGTACTTTCTCTGACTAGAAAACGGTAATAAAGTAACAGGCTCATAATGTAACTCTTCTTGGAAGTAGTCTTTTAATGCATTTGCTGTTTCGTTGGAATCGACTAACGCATTGTTCATACTAGAAATAATTTTCGAAGCTCTAGCACTTGATTTAACTGAATGGAATTCTTCTACATTCATTGTGCCGTCTGTTATGGTACCTGTTTTGTCTAGACATAGTGTATCTATTCTTGCGAGCATTTCGATGCAGTACAAGTCTTGAACGAGTGCTTTGTTTTTAGCTAAGCGCATACTTGATACTGCTAGAGCTACTGACGTTGTTAAATAAAGTCCTGCAGGAATTATCCCGATCATTGATGCACTTGTTTTTACAGTTGTCTCAACTGCACTTAGTCCTAGTGCTAGGTTTGTTTTATAACTGAAGTATCCGATTGGGATGATTATAATCATAACTACTCTAATAAGGTAGTTAAGAGCTGTTAGTATTTCTGATTTTGGTTTTCCTAGTGTTTTACCTTCTTTAGTAAGTTTCCCGACATACGTTGATTTACCACAAGCATCAACTCTAGCATAACAAGTTCCACTTACTATGAATGAACCGGCTAATAATAGTTCACCGTATTCTTTTTTTATTAAGTCTGATTCTCCTGTTAATAATGATTCGTTTACTTCTATTTGACCAGACTTAACAATCGCGTCTGCTGGAATCTGATTTCCCGCTGTAAGGACGATGATATCATCAAGTACGACTTCTCTAGAAGCGATTTGTTCCTTGATTGAATCTCTTACAACGACTGCTGTTGGAGCGTTCATTATTGATAATTTATCTACAGTTTGTTTTGCTTTTACTTCTTGGAATATCCCAATGAATAAGTTAACAAATACAACACTTAAGAATACAAGGTCACTGTATGCACCTACTGAGATTAACCACAGTGCTAAACCAAAGAAGATGAAGTTAAAGAATGAGAAAACGTTAGAAAACACTATGGAGAAATAACTCCTAGTGTTTGACTCTGTATCGTTTATTAAGTTGTTTTGGATGCGCTCATTTACCTCAAGAGTAGATAGGCCAACCAAATGTTCTTTGTCATAGCGTGTAATTTTCATATAAGCTCCTAATTAAATATTGAATTTATGTGAATCATTTTGTTTTCTTTTGTACAGTCTAGTCCTGTGTCGTAACTAATGTTTTTAGTTAATGTAAATATCTCTTCGTCTCCTGTTTCGAAGTAGTTAAGAGTTTTTTGTGTAAGTGTTTTTGCTAGGTTGAGTGCTTTTTGATATAGTTCGTCAAAAGACTCATTTGACTCCTCTCCTGTTACAGGATGTTTCCACAAAGAATGGTTTCTATTCATTATGTCAATGTTTCGTATGTTTGTTCTATTTGATATCTGTTTATAAGATAGTGACCCTGAAGTAAATACGTCAACAACGCTGTAAACAGCCTTTTTGATTCCAGTAGGATCATAGACCATGTATTTGAAGTTGTTTCTAAAGTCAATGTAGCTTTGTGAGAATAGTCTTCCAACGTCTAAAAGATTATATACTTCATTCATTACTGAAGTGAATGTATTTGTAAATTCTGTTGATAGTTTTTTTATTGGGAAGTGGTTAGCCACTTTGTAGAAGATTGGATTAAACCCTCTTTCTTTAATAAGGACAGAGTCTATTCCTCTTTCTAGTCTTAGGTGGTTACCACGGTATTGTTTTGTTTTTATTGAGTAGTTACCTGTTACATGGAATATATATGGGTGTGCAGTTGAATCTAAGGCGTAATGACATAAAAAACCAAGTACGTAACCCTTGATTTGTTTTGATCCAGTTTTGGCTTTTTTTATGAATGTATCTAAAAAAGCTTTTGTTTTTTCATGATGAATGATTCCGGCTATTCTATCGACTTTTCTTGTTTTTTTCCAAGGTTGAAATTGGTAGTAGAAAAGTGGGTCTGGTCCTTGAGAACCAATGATGAAATAGTTGTAATCTATCATCTTATTTGATGGATCTACAGCGTCTTCCGCTAAATAGATATGAGTAACACAATCTGGCATAATATCCCTCCTATAATATTATACCACCAATTTACATCTAGATTATAATTCTTAAGCAGGGCTGTGATATAATCAGTTTAGAGTGTGGAGGATGAGATATGTTTAAATTTTCGAAAATGACGACAGAAGAACGTAGTTGGGTTTTATATGATATTGCGAACTCTGCGTATGTATTAACATTTATTACTGTATTATTTCCAATTTTATCAAAGGCAGTTGCTGATATGGAAGGTTATGAGTCAAGATTTGTAAGTAGTACTTTTATGTATTTAACTGCTGGGATTGCTTTGGTGGTAGCGTTGATATCACCAGTGATTGGTTCTATTGCTAATTATGAAGGGAATAAAAAGAAGTTCTTTAAGATTTTCTTCTTTATTGCGATAATTGGTGGGATTGGATTATCAATCCCTGGATTAAGTTGGATTGTTTTATTGGTGTTGTTTGCGATATCAAGTATAGGTTATAACTCGACGAATGTTATTTATGATGCGTTCTTAATCGATGTTACTACTGAGGATAATATGGATGAGTTATCTGCTCAAGGATTTGCTTGGGGATATCTTGGAAGTATGATTCCGTTCTTTATTGGGATTATTCCGTTTGCTTTAGTGACGTTCGGTATTTTAGGAGATGATTATTTTAGACTATCTGTCTCGTTTGCGTTTGTTGTTGCTATGGTTTGGTGGATTATTTATTCGATTCCAATGTTAAAGAATGTTAACCAAAAGTATTCATTAGCGCATGAAGATAAACAGTTAAAGAAAGCTTTTCAAAGTTTAGCGACTATTTTTAGAGATTGGAAGAGATATAAGCACGTATTTATTTACTTAGCTGCTTATTTACTTTATATAGACGTTGTAAACTCAGTTATTAGATTAGCGACAACAATCGGTACTGATTTAAATGTTGGTAATGTTATGTTGTTAGCTGTAGTTGTGGTTGTTCAATTAGTAGCGTTCCCTTGTGCGATTATCTTTGGTCGCCTAACAGGTAGATTCGGTGCTAAGAGGATGTTATTGTTTGGTATATTAATGTACGCTATTACGATCCTTACAGTTTGGCGTATAGATGAAAATACGAAGTGGTTAATGCTTGTTGTAGCTGTGTTAGTTGGTACTTCACAAGGTGGTATTCAAGCTGTTTCTCGTAGTTTCTTTGCGAAGATGGTTCCTACTGAAAAAGCGAATGAGTTCTTTGGATTCTTCTCTGTGTTTGGTAGATTTGCTGGAATTTTCTCACCATTCTTATTAGCTTCTCTTTATAGAATTGAAGGGATGACTGTTAATAATGCAGTATTAGTATTGATGGTTCCGTTAACACTTGGAGCGATTTTATTAACTAGAGTGCCTGAAGGGAAGAAAGCATGATATTAGCGAGTGGATCTCCTAGAAGACATGAGTTGTTGACATCTTTAGGAGTTGAGTTTAAAGTAATTGTTTCTAATATAGAAGAGATTCTAAACGAAGAGTTACCAATACATGAACAAGTAATGGATTTGGCTAAACAAAAGGCAGAAGCGTTAGGGATTGAAGATGAACTAATATTAGCTGCTGATACTATTGTTGTAATTGATGATGAGATTTTAGGAAAACCAAGAGATGAAGATGATGCTTTTAGAATGTTAAAACGATTATCAGGTAATGAACATTTTGTTTATACTGGATGTTGTTTTAAGAATGGAAGTAAGTATGATTTGTTTTATGAGGAAACTAAGATTAGATTTAAATCGTTGTCTGATGAAGTAATTAAAAGTTATATTGCGACTAAGGAGCCTATGGATAAAGCGGGAGCTTATGGTATTCAAGGTTTGGGTGGTAAGTTAATTGATTCTTATGTAGGAGATTATTATAATGTAATGGGCCTACCTATACATAAAGTAAAAGAACACCTTTAGGGGTGTTCTTTTAATTAAGGGAGATTGAATTTATGAAATCTAGTGCATCGTTGTAGTTAGGATGGTCTACAACTTCACTCACATAATCTACATATTTAACTACATTGTTTTCATCAAGAATTAATACAGCTCTTATAGATAGTCTTAAATCTTCTAAAAAGACACCGTAATTGATCGCAAAATCATTATCTAGATGAGTACTCAATGTAACAATGTTATCAAGTCCAGTACCGCCACACCATCTAGCTTGAGCTGGTGGTAGGTCGTATGAAACTGTAATAACGGGGATATCTTTTACTTCTGTGTTGAATCTTCTTGTTTGAGCATCACATACACCTGTATCTAAGCTTGTAACAATATTGATTACTTTGTATCCCTTGAAAGAATCTAATGTCTTAAACTCGGAATTATTATCTAATAATTTAAAATCTGGGGCCTTGTCACCAACAGTTAATCTAGTACCAACTACTGTGATAGGATTCCCTCCAATTGTAACTTGCATATAAATTCCTCCTTTGCACGTTAATATTATCAATGTTAGCACTACCTAACAAGTGATACACTCAATTCTTTTAAATAAGATTGATTAATTATGAACTTTGTTATAATATTGTTAAGAGGTGATAATATGAAGCATATTACAGAAGCAGTTATTGAGATTCCGATGAATACAAAGAATAAATATGAAATCGATAAGGACAGAGGCGTTATAAAACTTAACAGAGTTCTTTATTCTCAAATGACTTATCCAGCAGAATATGGATATATAGAAAACACATTAGCTTTAGACGGAGATCCACTAGATATACTAGTGTTGGCATCGACAAAAACTTTTCCAGGTTGTATAGTAGACGCAAGAGTACTAGGATATTTGGACATGGTTGATAATGGTGAAAAGGATGAGAAAATCATCGCAGTAGTTCATCAAGATCCTAGACTAAAACATATTAGAACCATGAATGATGTTCAAAAACATACTAAAAGAGAAATCAAACACTTCTTTAATACATATAAAGATTTACAAGAAGATAAAGAAGTAACAGTTGGAGAATTTTATTCAAGAGAAGAAGCAGTGGAGTTAATTAAAACGTATCAGGAGAACTATAAGAAGTCTTTATAAATAGTTCTATTCCTATAAAGGGGGGATGTATTATGAAAAAAGGTGAAGTAAAAAATTAATATTGTAAAACATCTCAAAAAAAGCAAAGGAGCTTAGTTGAGCTCCTTTTCATTAACTTTAGGAGGAATATGAAAGGTAGAATAATAAGAGTAAATAGAAGTAATTACAACGTAATGTTGGATAAAGAAAAAGTAGTAAGAAGTAGTAATAGACTAATTGAAACTCCAACGGTAGGAGATTTTGTTAGAGTTGAGAATGGCGTGATTCAGGAAGTGTTACCTAGAACGTCTGTTCTTTATAGAAAAGGTATTATAAGAAAGATCAAGAAACAAGTAATCGCGGCGAACATGGATGTTATATATATTTGTATGAGTGCGAATAAGGATTTTAACTTAACGAAGTTTAAAGACTATTTAGCATTAGCTAATACAGCTGGTGTTGAAGTGAGGGTGTTGCTAACTAAGATTGACTTAACTAATAATGTAAACAAGTATATTTTGCAGTTACCAATTGAAGTAACGCCAGTAAGTATTGAAAGAAGTATCTCTCACTTGGTTGAAGAAATACAAGGTAAGACTGTAGTGTTTATCGGAGCGAGCGGAGTTGGTAAGTCTAGTATAATAACGAAACTTACGAATAAAGAGATAGAAACGAAATCCGTTAGAGAATCAGATGCACAAGGAAGACATACTACTACCGCAAGAACGATGTACATAACAGATCAGTTTTCTGTGATAGATGTACCAGGTATAAGAATAGTAAAAGCGGTTAATAGAGATTTTTCTGAAATAGAAGAAGCAGCGCTTGGATGTAAGTTCTCAAATTGTAAACATTTGACTGAACCAAAATGCAGAGTTAAGGAACTTGTAAAAGAAGGAATAATAACTCAAGAAGACTTAGAAGAATATCAAAAGAAATAAAAAGCATATTTCTTGTTAGGGTTTCCTAACAACGATATAATACAAGTAGATTATAGGAGGACATTATGGAAATTAAAAAAGGAAATGTAAATGAAGAAAAACATGTACCATTCGTAGAAGAATTAGAGAATGGATATAGAGTAACAATTGGAAAGCCAGCACTTCACCCAATGGTAGAAGGTCATCTTATTGAGTATGTTGAGTTATACGTAGATGGTGAATTAAAGGGAAGAAAAGATTTTAAAGCTGGAGATACTCCAGTAGCTGAATTTGAAACTGAAAAAGGAACAGAAGTGTACGCACTTGAATACTGTAACCTTCATGGAGTATGGCAAGGAGAAGTTTAAACTTAAACCTTAATTTATTTTTATATATAAAAAAGACTAGTAAATAGTCTTTTTTTCTTTAAGATATATATTTGATTTGTCAGTCGTGATTACATCGTTTTCTTTTAAGTCATTCATGACTCTTCTTAAATGTCTTGAAGTGATTCCGAGTTGTTTAGCTAATTCAGCTAGTGTGTAATCAATATGAAAGACTCCATTTTTAGATTCGTTTTCTATGTGCTGTATGAATCTATCTTTAGCACTAAGGGTAGTTAAATATTTGGATTTGTTTGAGGCGACGTAGAGTTTTTTAGTTAAGTTGTCTATATAAAACTTTGAGAATGTTGTGTCATCTAAAAGCAAGTTAAACCTTGAAATAGGAATCATCAAAACTTCACAATCATCGATTGCTTGTACAGAATGTATATAGTAAGTCTCCCCGTAATATTCAATGTCCCCGATAAAATCACCAGGTTCTAAATAGTCGATTAATGAATCAACACCAGTCAATGAAGAAGGTATAACTTTCGCTTTTCCATCTATGATTAAGAATAGATATTGAAACGCTTCTTCGTGTCTAACAATGAATTTTCCTTTGGGGAAGTACTTGATCATACCAAACCTGTAAATACGTTCTAGAACAGTTGATATATGTATCTTCGCCATGTAACCACCTCATATATATAGTAACCGGACACGTGTCCTATTGCAAGCATTACCTATATTTTACAATGTGATATTTTACGATTATTTACAACCGGACATATGTCCTATATGGTAAATGTGTAAAAAATCAGCTCAAAAATTACGTAATATACGTATGCGGACATATGTCCTATACTTAAAAAAATGGCTTAGGTATACTGTTTTTGAGGTGATAGTATGATTAATGAAGTAAATAAGAGGAAATTATTAGAATTTGGTAAAGAAAGAATGAAGTGGTTTAGAGCGAATATGCCAATCTTGACTGAGATTGAAGAAAACCTTAGGGTTAACAAACCATTTGAGGGATTAACAATAGCTATATGTATGCACATAGAACCTAAAACAGGGTACTGGATTGAAGGGTTATTAAAGAGTAATCCAACGCATATCTATTTAGTAGGTTGTTTAGGAACTACGAAGTCTGATACAGCTGCATTTCTCGATTCCCTAGATAAGGTTACTGTGTTAGGAAGTGAGAATGACTCTTATCGGGATCATGTAAATAACTGTGAGAAAGCACTTAGTAATAAAGTTGATATACTTCTTGATAATGGTGGAAGTTTAATAAGACAGTATTACACTAAGTCAAGAGACTACGTACCAATAGGTGCGAATGAAGAAACGAGAAGCGGAAGACTTTTAATTGAGAAAGAAAATATAGTTTTAGATTTTCCAGTGATAGTAATAGATGACTCTCCGTTGAAGAGGTTATTAGAGAACGCTATAGGAGTTGGTCAATCTGTAGTAGATGGGTTTATGAGATCTACTAGTTTATTAGTTGGTGGAAAAAATGTTTTAGTAATCGGTTATGGTTTTTGTGGAAGTGGAGTTGCTGAAAAGTTTAAGGGCTTAGGGGCTAATACTTTTGTGTATGACAAAGATCCTTTATATATGTTGAAGGCTAAAACCGAAGGGCACATGGTCGGAAGATTGAATGAGTTAATTAAAGTAGCTGATGTAATCATTACTGTGACGGGTGAGTTTGATGTAATTAACATCTCTCATTTAGAGTTTATGAAGGATGGATGTATTTTAGCTAATAGTGGACATTTTGGTTTTGAAATTGACGTAGTAGGAATTAAGTCTAAAGGAGAAGTAAAGGTTGTTAAAAGTGGTATTGAGGAAGTTACTCTTTTAGATAAATCGGTATTTATTTTAAACAACGCAGCTCCTCTTAATTTATCTGCAGGAGATGGTAACCCAATTGAGATTATGGATTTAGGGTTAGGCTTACAGTCTTTGAGTGCTATTCGTTTAGTTGAATCTAAATTGGATAATGGGATGCAAAATGTTCCTAGTGACATAAGTAGAACTATTTCGAAGATGAGTTTAGGAATAAAAGAACCTTACGATTTGTAAGGTTCTTTTTTATTTAACGTATTCAATTAATAGTTTTACAGTACTCTCAATAGCTTGATAATGTGTTCTTTCCATTGAGTGAGAAGCGTGTACACCAGGTCCGATTAATGCACCTTTGATGTTGTTTCCACCTCTAAGAGCTGCTGATACATCAGAACCATAGAATGGATAGATATCTACAGCGTATTGTAGTTTGTTCTTTTTAGATAGGTTAACTAACTCGTTTACCATGTCGTAATCGTATGGACCGCTAGAGTCTTTTGCGCAAATACTTACATCAAACTCAGTACATGATAAGTCATCACCAATACATCCCATATCGACTGCGATCATTTCGTTGATGTCTTGAGGAATCCAAGATCCACCATGACCTACTTCTTCGTATGTTGATATTACAATTTTGATTGTATGTTTTGGTGTGATGTTGTTTCTCTTTAAATAATCAATTAGTCCAAATAAACTAGCGACATTGATCTTGTCATCTAAGAATCTTGATTTAATAAATCCTGATTCGGTGATTGTTGTTTTTGGATCAATTGAGATGAAGTTACCTACTTCTATTCCTAGTTTTTCAATATCTTCTTTTGATTTAACAACTTCGTCTAATCTTATTTCCATTGTTTCAGGTTTTCTATCTTTTGTTGAAGCATCCTTGTATACGTGAACTGCAGGACTTGTAGAAAGAATTGTACCTGAGATTGATTTACCATCTCTTGTATGTACTTCACAGTACTCTCCGTCTAAACTTGCCCATAGTGGTCCACCAATTGAAGTAAACTTTAAAGTTTCAGAAGAGATACTTCTAACCATTGCTCCAAGAGTATCTACGTGTGCACTTAATCCCACTACGTAAGAATCTTTACCAGGAATTGTGATGATACCATTTCCTTTTGGAGTAATCTCAAACTCAAGACCGTATTTTTCAGTTTCTTCTTGAACTCTTTTTATAACGTTTTTACAATATCCACTCGGTGATGGTATTGCTAGAATTTCTTTTGCGAAATCTAGTATGTATTTTTTATTTGGCATCTTTTTCCTCCACTAAAGTTTGAATTTCTTCTTTTGTAAATTCATACTTCGCTCTACAGAACTGACAACTAGTTTCTGTAACGTCGTCTTGTAGTAATTCTTTAAGGTCGTTCTCAGGAAGTGTTAATAATCCTTTTTCAAACTTCTCTTTTGAACAATCACAGTTGAATGATAAATCAAGGTCAAGTAGACGTTGCCATTTACCATCAGCTAGAATGTCGATGATGTCTTCTGGTGTAGCTCCGACGTCTAATAGGTCGTTGATTGGTTTCATTGTTTTAATGATTTCTTCAATTCTATCAAGAGATTCAGGTTTGCATCCAGGCATTACTTGTAGGATGTATCCACCAGCAACTCTTACGGAGCTATCATCGTTTATTAACACACCAAGTCCAACTGCACTTGGTATTTGTTCAGATGCAGCGAAGAAGTATGTGAAGTCTTCTGCGATTTCACCTGTTTGAAGTTGTGCGCTTCCTGTAAACATATCTCTTACTTTTAAGTCTTTTGTTATATGGATAAACCCATTAGTTCCTACGGCTTGTCCAACAGCTGATTGTCCTTTTTTAGGACCTCTATCGTATATAAGGTTTACGTTTGTATGTTCTACGTATCCTCTAACATGACCCTTTGCGTCAGCATCTACTAAAATTTTACCGATTGGTCCACCACCATCAATACGAACGGTGATAGATTGTTCACCATCGTAGAATGATCCTTGGATGACTGAAGCGGTAAGTGTTCTTCCTAGTGCTTGAGTAGCAGTTGGCCATGTATGATGACGTTCTTGTGCTTCGCGTACTATGTTAGTTGTGTTAGCTGCAAATATTCTAACAGTTCCATCATATGCGAATCCTTTTACTAAATAATCTTTCATATATGTACCTCCTCATAAATTTTATCATATCTTATGATTTTTTGATTGGAAATGGTAAAATAGTTTGAGTAAGGATGGATGAGATATGGAATGGTATATAGATAATATAAAAATAGATAACAGAGTTGTAATTGCACCGATGGCTGGAGTTACAAATGTTGCTTATAGAGAAGTATGTAAAGAGTTCGGAGCTGGACTGGTTTGTGCTGAGATGGTTTCTGATAAAGCGTTACAACATAACAATGAAAAAACATGGAGAATGTTAAAAGTAAGCCCGAGTGAGCATCCTATTAGTATGCAAGTCTTTGGTGGAGATGTTGATTCGATTGTTGAGGGTGCTAAAATTATTGATGCACATTGTGATGCTGACATTATTGATATTAATATGGGGTGTCCTGTAACGAAAGTAATTAAGGCGGATGCAGGTAGTAAATTACTTCAAGATCCTGATAAGGTATTTGATATAGTCTCTAGAGTTGTTAAGGCTGTTAAGAAACCTGTCACTGTTAAGATAAGAAGTGGATGGGACTTAGATAGTATTAATGCTGTTCAAGTAGCTAAGAATATTGAAAGAGCTGGAGCGAAAGCGATCGCTATTCACGGTAGAACCAGGTCTCAGATGTATTCTGGGTTTGCTGATTGGGACATTATTAGACAAGTGAAAGAAGCTGTAAGTATACCGGTTATTGGTAATGGTGATATTAGAAGCGGAGAAGATGCTTTGAAGATGATTGAAGTAACTGGTGTTGATGCGGTTATGATAGGTAGAGGTGTTTTAGGAAACCCTTGGTTGGTTAAAGAAGTTGTTGATGCTTTAGCTGGAAGAGAGTTTAATAAGGACCTTCCTTTTAAAGTTAGACGAGACATTATTATGAAACATCTTGATAAACTGACTGATCTTAAAGGTGAAAAGTCAGCTTGTTTAGAGATGAGAAGTCATATTGCTTGGTATGTTAAAGGGTTAAGACATGCTACTGTGTTTAAAAGAAAACTAAATGAGATTTCAACAATTGATGATATAATTAGATTGATGAATGAGTATGAAGAAGTATTGGAGGGAGAACAATATGATAAGTAGAAGAACAGCGGCTTATTTCGTAGATTTATTAGTATTTTCAGCAGTGAGTGTTTTGTCTGTTATTGTAGGTGAGTTGATTACAGGGACGTTTAGTCAAAGTTTGATGATTCAAATTATCATAACAATTCCAATATGGATGGTTCTATTATTGATATCAAGTGGTATTACAGGAGTCTTATTAAGAGGTTCAATCGGTAAAAAACTAATGGATTTGAAAGTAGTAAGTACGATGGGTATTGTTACTGCGTTTAGATTGATGTTTAGAGATATTGCTAAGTATATTGCATTTACACCTCTTCTATTAGGTGTTTATATGTTATTTGATAATTATATTGAGAATTTTGATTTCTTTATCACAACTCTTAAAGTGAGTGGTGCACTGCTTATTTTAGTAGCGGGAGTGCAAACGTACGTTGGATTCAAACATAAACTAATGTTTGCTGATATGGTGTTCTTTACTAAAGTAGAGAATGATATCCCAACTGCTGTAGAGTACGATGATATATCAACGTTTCTTGAGAATAAAGAAAAATTAAAAAAATAACCTGTTAGTTTATCTAACAGGTTTTTTTATTGTATAAGTTACCCAACCATAAGTTACAGCTGCAAATCCAGCGATTGGAATGAATCCAGATATGAAGTATCCCATTGTAACGAATGATAATGGAACTGTTACTGGATGACGTCTTCCTAACATATATCTATAAATGATTAAGAAGAAGATTGGTGTATACATGAACTGAGGGAATAGAAGAGTTATTCCTACCATGATAAGAAATAGAATCGGGAAGACTCTTTTTTCGTTATGTTGTAGTGAATCTATTACCATTAATGTAAAGTATCCAGCAAATAAGTATTTAAGCATAATCCCATTAATAATGGGGATTAAAATATCGAAGAATGATAAAGCGTATGCACCTAATACGTTGATGTAGAAGACACTAAATAATAGTCCGAATATTGTGTGTAAGTATTTCATATAGTTACCTTATTAAACAATGTCTTGCGTTACCGATTAAATCTTGACGATTTGCCTTTATGAGAGCTTCTCTTACAAGTTTTCTATTTTTAGGATTTTTATACTGCATTAATGCTCTTTGCATTTTCTTTTCCTTATCTTTTTTAGGAACATAAACTTCTTCCATAGTTAAAGGATTTACTCCTGTATAGAACATTACTGTTGATAATGTACTAGGAGTTGGATAAAAATCTTGAACTTGTTCAGGGTATTGATTAGATTTATGTAAGTATTCAGCTAACTCAATTGCTGACTCTAATGTGCTCCCTGGATGACTACTCATTAAGTAAGGAACGATGAATTGTTTCTTTCCTAATTGTTTGTTGTAATTGTTGAATTTATCTACGAAATCTTCATAGACCTCTTTTTGTGGTTTCCCCATTACCTTTAGTACTTCAGGACTGATATGTTCTGGGGCTACTCTTAATTGACCTGATACATGGTATTTTACTAATGCTTTGAAGAATGCTTGATTCTGATCTAACATTAAGTAGTCGTATCTTAGTCCACTTCTGATAAATACCTTTTTAACTTCACTCATATTTCTAAGAGAAGTTAATATATCCAAGTATCTTTTATGTGACACTTTTAGTTGTTTACAGTTTGGAGATAAACATGCTTTTGTTTTACATACTCCATGTTTCTTTTGTTTGTCGCACATAGGTTCTAAGAAGTTTGCGGTAGGACCACCTACGTCGTTAATATAACCTTTAAAGTCAGGCATCTGAACGATTTCTTTTGCCTCACATAGAATTGATTCTTTGCTTCTCGCACTAATAGTTCTACCTTGATGGTAGGTTAATGCACAGAAACTACAACCACCAGAACAACCTCTGTTAGCAATGATGGAATGTTTTACTTCATCAACTGCTTTGATATGTCCGATTGATTTATAAACTGGATGATAGTCTCTTTCGTAATGAAGGTCGTATACGTTATCAAGTTCTGTTCGGTTTAACGGAACACTAGGAGTGTTTTGTACTACGTACCAATCTCCGTATGGTTCAACTAATATATCTGCGTTCAATGCATCTGTGTTTTGGTTTTGAATTCTAAAACTGTTTGCATATTGAAGTTTATCTTTTTGAAGTTCTTCAAATGATGGAAGTTCTACTGAATCAAAATAAGAAACGTCTTTCGTTTTAAATACTGTTCCTTTTACATATGTAATGTCAGCAATCCCTACACCGTTGTTTAAAGATTCAGCTACATCAATAATACTCGTTTCACCCATTCCATAACAGATAATATCTGCTTTAGAGTCAAGAAGAATCGATCTTCTCATTTTATCTTGCCAATAATCGTAATGAGCTAATCTACGTAAACTAGCTTCTATTCCACCTAAGATAACTGGTACGTCTTTATAGGCTTGTCTAGCCATGTTTGAATAAACAATTACCGCTCTGTCAGGTCTTTTACCTGATTCAGAATTCGGTGTATAGACGTCGTTGTATCTTTTCTTTTTACTTACTGTGTAATGGTTAACCATTGATTCAACAACACCTGATGTAATTAAAAATCCTAGTCTAGGTTTACCGAATTTTCTAAACTCTTTAACGTCAGTCCAATCAGGTTGTGCTAATACACATACTTTGAAGCCTTGGCTTTCTAATATTCTTGAGATAATGGCCGCACCAAAAGAAGGATGATCTATATAAGCATCTCCTGTGATTAGTACGAAGTCTGGATTTAACCAGCCTCTATCTAGCATTTCTTGTTTTGTTATTGGTAAAAACATAATATCACCTAAGGCATTATAACAAAAAGTCGCTTTATTAGCGACTTATTTTATCTTTTCTATTGGTAACCAAACTTCGCAGTATTCATAAGTATCATCTCTGTTACCATAAAGTTCCATATTAGGTCCTTCGATTATAGTATAACCTGAGCTTGGTAACCATTCTGCATAAATTCTTCTCCACAGTTCTTGAACGACTGATGTAGTTTCATTTGACTTGTAATTATCTGTAGTAAAGACTACCCACTGGTAGGCTCCAATTGTAATATTTTTAAATCCTTTACTGTTTGATTCAGGTGTTTTAAATGCTGCGACTGCGTATGGAAACTTATCCATTGTTTCATCACCGTAACACATTACTCCGTTTACAGGATAGATTCCAGCCTCAGTTCTATTGTAGTTCGTTGAGTCTAATAGTTTTTGGAATGACCCATCAGCCATGACGTCTTGCCAAAACTGTGGAATCTCATTTAGGTTTTCACCTTCAATGTTTGTGATAATACGTTCAATACCATACATCTCAAATGCTTCTTTTGTGACGATTTTAAAATTCATTTCACTCACTCCTTTAATTGTAAGTTGGAAAGAAATTTTCGGGTAGGTCTTTAATGATACGTCTTGTCCTTTAGCTGTGCTAGGGTTTACTCCATGGAGTTTTCTAAAAGCCCTAGTAAATGCATCCGGAGAAGTATAGCCGTACTTATAAGTAACTTCGGTCACTGTTAAGTCATTTTGTAAATCAATAGCTGCTTGTGACAGTCTTCTTTTACGTATATATTCAGCTAATCCCATATTAGTCATAACAGAAAACATTGATTTAAAATGTAGTTCACTCATCAATGCAATTTTAGAGAGTGTCGTAGTAGAGATCTCTTTTGTTAAGTTTTCCTCTATGTATTCGACTATTTGGTTTAATCTATCAATGATACCCATTTCTTCACCTCAACTAAAGTGTACTAGTTATTATTTTTTTACACTCGACTATTTATATGTTTCATTTGTCGTATTCATTATAACAAAAAAGAAGATGCATAGGCATCTTCTTATAATCCACATTTAAGTTGTGCGTTACAGTTATTACAAGTATTGCATCCGCCAACTTCCATTACTGTACCTTCATTACAGATTGGACAGATATCACCAATCTCAACACCGATTTCACGACCTTGACGATCGTTTTTAAGTGGTTTTGAAACAGGAGATTTGTCTTCTCTTTGAGTACGTACTTGATCTACTTCTAATCCGAAGTCATCAATTAAATCAATTTGTTTAGGTGAATCATCACTTGTAAGTGATAATACTTGAGCATCGCGTGAACCGTCTACGTAAACTGTTCCACCTTTAGCTCCACCTTTGTAAAGACGGTAATATACTTTTTCAACATCACTTACAGTAAATCCTTTTGGTGCGTTTACTGTTTTAGAGATTGATGAGTCAATCCATCTTTGGATAGTACATTGTACGTCCGCATGTTCTTCAGGACTCAGTTCTCCAGCACTTACAAAGTAATCAGGTAAGTTACCATGTGAGAATTGAGGTTTATGTTTTCCAAATTCAGAAACGATTGGTGCATCTACTTCGATGTGTTTACCTAATCTACCTGAACGGAAGTATTTAAATGCGAAGTACGGTTCTAATCCTGTAGATACTCCTACCATTGTTCCAGTTGAACCTGTTGGTGCAATTGTTAATAGATGTGAGTTTCTAATACCGTATTTTAATATATCTTCTTGAATGTCTTTTGGTAATTTTTGAATATATCCAGAGTTTACTAGTTTTTCTCTAGCGCCTTCTGTTTCTAAGAATGGGAATGATCCTTTTTCCTTAGCTAATTCGATACTTGTTCTATAAGCTGTAACTGCGATGAACTCAAATAACTCATCAATGATTTTTAATGCGTCGTGAGAACCATATCTCTCTCCACACCAGATTAATAAGTCATGAAGTCCCATTACACCCATACCGACACGGCGTTCACCTAATGCCTGTTCTTTGTTTTCATCAAGGAAGTAATGTGTTCTATCAATTACATTATCTTGCATACGTACACTTCTTTGAATTGTACGTCCTAATTTTTCATAATCAATTTTTCCAGTGTGTTTATCTACCATGTTCGCTAAGTTAAGCGCTGCTAGGTTACATACTGAATATGGAGCAAGTGGTTGTTCTCCACATGGGTTTGTACATACAACTTTTTGATCGTACCCTACGGCATTCGTCATCTCATTTGCATTATCGATGAAGAAGATACCAGGTTCAGCTGCGTATGTAGCACAGATGTTGATTAAGTTCCATAAATCTTTCGCTTTGATTTCTTTATAGACTTTAACACCGTATCCCATTGCTTCCCATTCTCTAACGTCTCCACAGTCTTGCCATTTTTCATTGTAAACAGCTTTTTCTTCTGGAGTGTAGTTATCAACGTCTGGGAATCTTAATTGATACATTGTATCAGCTTCAACAGCTTTCATGAAGTCTTCAGTAATAGCTACTGAAATATTAGCTCCTGTTAAGAAATCAGGATTTTGAACTTCATATCTTCCACCTTGTGCGATTAACTCTTCAGCTTCATCTAAGATGTCTTTTGAGAAACTTACAACGTGTTTAGATAAATCAAGAATATTTGCATACATATCTCTTTCTGAATCTCTTAAAGGTATGAACTTTAATTTTTGTTCAGCTTGAGCGATGATGTCTGCATCATCTATGTTTTCAATTAAGAATTTTAATATTTTTGGATTTTGCATTTTAGAAATGATGAACTCAATGATATCTGGATGCCAATCTGCAAGCATGATCATTTGAGCACCACGACGTGATCCACCTTGTTCTACTAAGTTTGTAAGACTTGATAAGTCGTTTAACCAACTGACAGAACCACTTGATTTCCCGTTAACTCCACGAGCAAGTGCATTTTTTGGTCTCAGTGTTGAACCGTTTGTTCCAACTCCACCACCACGTGACATTATTTCCATTACTTGTTCTCTATGTTTTGAGATTCCACCACGTGAATCGTGAATGAATGGCATAACGAAACAATTGAAGTAAGTAACATTACTATTTGAACCTGCACCGAATAATACTCTACCGGCAGGTACTATGTTTAAGTTTTTGATTTCTTCATAAAAGTCTTTTTGTGATTGATCATCATCAGAAAGGTTTTTAGATACTCTCATTGCGATCTGTTCAAAGTAAAGTTCTAATGGTTTATCCATTTGAGTTAATTTACGTTTGATTACACCGTCTTTTTGGTCAGGAGCAGTCATGCTATATTCATCCTCTAAAAGAATGTATGCGCTGTTTCCTTCAATAGATTGGATTGTACCAATCGCTCTTGCTGGAAACTTAGGATCTTCCTTCGCAATACACACCACTAAATCTCCCTTTTTAAGAGATAATTGGTTTATATCTTTTTGAGTATATCGATCTAACATAACTAGACGAGATACGCCCTCAAAAGTCTGTGTCATCCCAAAATCTACTGGGTGTACATGAGGGAAGTGCTGCTTAATATCATTATTAAGGCTTTCTATTTGTTTACTATCGTATTTCATCACTGCTATCACCCTTTACTTTAAAATTTGTGTAGTCCACAAGTTTATTGTTATTATACAGAAAAAATAACTTATTAAAAGACTTGTTTTATTTTTTTTGAGAATAAATGAATAGTATAAAAAAAGTAATAATTCTGTTTTTATTACTCCTACACGCTTTATTTAGAATAATCACTAATTGTGAATTTTTGCAAAAAATATTTAGTCTTGTATATAACCATATTTAGTGTATCATTATCCTGCTAGTTTTATTAGTATTATCAGGACTATTCTTGTATAATTAAGTTAATTGGGGGTGTAAATGTGAACGACTTCATAGTTAATCAACTAGATTTGAGATTAGACAACATACAACGAGACGACTTTGATTGTTTCACATTTGATTCGCTGTCGGTTTCTGAGTTGAAGAGAATTTTAAAAGGAAGAAGTGTTCAATTAAATAGGTTTTTAATTGATCCAGAGGAAACTCACTTCAAAACAAAAGAGAAACATATTTTATCAAAAGTGAGATTAATCGATAATATAATTAAAAACGACCCTTATACAAAGGCGTTTTTAGTCTTTCAAACAATTAGTTGGAAGATTAAGAAGACAAAAATGCCTTTCATATTAATTCCTGTTAGGATATTTGATGATGGTTCTAAAGTAGTTAGAGACGGTGCTCCTTTTATTAATCCCGTATTGGCTGAATACGTAGATGAGTTTGAGTACGCAATTAATGATAAAAGTATATTTAGCTTAGATAGTTCAGAGTTGGCTAAGGTAATTACTGAATCTAATGGACGAATTATCTATGAAATGTATTTAACTCATTTCAAAGTATTATACACAGGACAAAAGGCAAAACTTAATAAAAGGTTCGTTCAAGTAGAGAATAAGATTGATTACTTAGAAGAAAATAGTGATCTTATCCCTATTGATTTTGAGCTAATCAATATTAAGAAAGCAGTTATTAATGGAAATAACACATTAGTGAATGCGAAACAAGGTACGAAGAAAGTGGCTTTGATTGTGAATTTGATATCGGAGTTCATCTCTAGAAATAAGTCAGTACTTTATCTATCTGAAAAGAATTACCGTTCTTTGAAGAGTAGTATTAAGGACTGTGGGTTGAGTAGGTTTGTTGAAGATAGACTGGATACGAAGTATTCAGATAAATATAAGAATGAGCATTCAGATGAAATTAGTTACAGAGAACTGGCTGAAACTGTTAAAGTTTTAAACAAGTATCAAGAAAACTTTAAATCTGTTTATAAAGGATTTGAATTAAGTAATGCGTTTACTGAACTTATATTATTAGATGAACTTCCTCAAAAGAACGTAGAGATAGAGTTTTATGAAGAGTTGTCACATAAGGACGTTGAAAACGTAAGAAACACTCTAACGAAGATTCAGTTAATAATAAATGAAGAAAACTATAACATTCCTGCTGATATGCATTGGAATGATGTTGATGTTCGTACATCGAGATATAAAGAATTAGAAGTAGTACAAAAAATAGAAGAGATACGTTCTCTATTAACAGAGATTGAAGCGATTAGAGAAATGGTAAGTGATAGGTTTGGAATTCAAGTGCCTGGTTCATATGATGAGTCATTTGAGTTTGTAAGTAACTTAGACTTTATGAACTCACTTCAGTATCCATCTAGTTGGTTTGTGGATAATAATTTTCTGAAAGCTAAGAAGCAGTTAAATCAAGCGAATACTTTATCAGGTAGAACGATGAGTTTATATACTACGATTAATATGGCGTATGCGAGTGATATTACTAAAGTTGATGCTGAGTATGTAATGAAGGAACTATATGGTGATTTCTTTTCTGATAATGATATAAAGATTATGAATAAACTTTTGAAGTCTAAGAATTTCTCTAAAGGAGAACTTCAAAAACTTCAAGAAGAAGTTGAACGATTATTGTTTTATAAAGAAGAGTTTGAAGGACTTTTTAAGGTTGAACTTGGTGATAATTTCTTAGAATTTATTCCTAGTATTTGTAAACTTTTATTTGATCCATTACTGAAACTTTCTTGGTTGAATTTAAACAAAGAGAAGAAGAATGAGATATACAGTGTTTTTGAAGATAATGAAAAATCGATTGTATCGTTTATTAAGTTAAGAAGAGAAGTGAGATCTTACTTTAGTACTGATGCCGAAGATTTAGAAAAACATTTTATTACTGAGTACTTAAGTAATCTAGTTAATAATGTTAAAAGAACTACCGAAAGTTCGAGTTTAAATAAGATAGTTGAACAGTTCACTAGTAATAAGTTCGTTCAGTTAAATAAGAAGAAAAGAATTATTGTTGTTGAGAAGTTATTAAAACTGATCGACTCAAATACTGAAGTCAATTACGTGCATAATTTATTATGTGATTTATTAGGTATTGATTTTGATTTAGTAGATTATTTAAATATTAAGGACTTGTTTAAGGGTATTTTAGAGTTTGATAATCCATATACTCTTAATTTCAGTTATAAGATTCCTGATATTAAGCATAAACTAACAGAATTTAATACGTCTTTACATGCGTATAAGTATATTATTAAGGATTCATTGTTTAAGAATGTGAAGGAGTTAAGTATCTCTGAGTTAGAAGTGGCACTTGATCAATTTAAGTTGCAGAGTAGTAGATTGATGGAGATGGAGAAGTTTGTTAAGAATTTTTATCTTAAGAAACCTGCGTATTTAACAATTCAAATGATTAAGACTACTTTGAAGACAGTTTCTAATTTCCAAAAGAGTTCGGCTCTATTAGATGAACATTATGATGAGTATAGGGTGCTTTACGGTGAGAACTACGTTGGTAAGGAAACGACGTTTAAGGGGATTAGAGTAGCTGTTAAGAACTTCTCTAAGTTTTTAGACGTGTTTGATAATGAAGTAAGAGCGAAAGAGTACTTTGAGAAGAAAGAGTATAAATTAGTAAATGAGAGTTTATATTCACTTAGACAAAAATTAGTATCTTTAGAAGATTTAGCAGATGACTTAAGTAAGTTCTTGGTGAATCAGATTGAGTTAGATGAGTTTAAGGAATTAGAATATTATTTATCTAAGTTGTCATCTCATAAACATCTAGTTAAATGGGTTGAGTTTATCGATAGTTTACAAGTTTTGAGAAACTTTAATCAATTGAGATTAGCAGCTGAAATAAATAATGGATTACTTGTAAATGATTTGGTTGAGCAGTTTAATCATGCGTTATATAAGAAGATAGTAGATACTCATTATCATGGGTTTGATACGAAGGATATTGTTGAAAGAATGCGTTTGTTTAATCAACTTAATAATAGAGTTCATAAACAACGAATGTCTGAAGTAGGATCTCTAAGAAGAAGAAAAAAATCTGTGTTTTCTAATATTTCAGGTATTGAGAATGATAAAAAAATATATGATTTAGTAATAATAGATGGAGCTGAAAGAGTTCATTCTAACTATATGCAGAAAGTAACCTCTATGGGGAAGACTGCTTTAGTTATATTTGATGATGATAGTACGAATATTGATGAATCGATGTTGAATCATTTAAAACATCAACCTCTTTATTCGCTTGAACATAATTACAGAGTGAGCCCTTATTTACTTCAAGGATATGAAGTAGGAGTCTTGTTTAATCAATCTGTAGAAGTATCGAGTAGGATGGATGTTATTGAGGCTGTTGTGGAGTTGTTGGTCAACACTCACCAAAAGGTGAATGTTGTCTGTTTTGATAATAGAGAGAGAGTTGAGATATTTAATCTAATCAATACGAGATTGATGAAGACGACTAACTCGAATGAGGACTTGGTTAATAGGTTGTATGTTTTACTTTATAATGAGTATATTCCAAGTGCTGATGTAACTTACCTTTTAATAAATAATGATGATAAGAAGATTCTCATCAATGCGGTTAATACGACATTGAAAAATTCGAAGAAATTAATTGTACTTGATGAGGGTGATTATTTAAGCGGAACAATCATTAAGGAAGAGTTAAATCAAGACTTGATGAATGTGTTTGATGAAACTTTGGATAGACTTAGTTTATTCGTTGTTAATAAACTAAATGCCCAACTGACAGTGAGAAGAATGATCAGTCCTTATGACTTTGTGATTGGGGATGGAAATGAACTGATTTGCCTTGTTAAAATTACGTTTAACAACAACACTAAGAGTGATATACTAGAAGAGACTTTGATGTTGTTTGATGGAGAATATGAGCATTTAACGAAGTTTGTTATTTCGATAGATGATTTATACTTTAGACAAGATGAAATACTAAATGAATTGAGAGAAGTGGTAGAAAATGGAAACAGGTAATAAGACTAGAGTAAGAATGTTCTTTAGGGTTGTAAGAAGAAACAGAGAAAATTACAAACTGATTAAGAATGAGTTGAATAAGTTAATGCAGATTCCTGATATCGATATTAACACGCAAGAGTACAGAGATTTTACGCTGCTTCATCTTGTGACGAGATATAATGATCCACAGTTGGTGGAATTATTTGTTGAGGCTGGAGTTAATGTAAATATTTCAGGTAGTAATGGAGATAGTCCATTACATTACGCTGTAGTTAGAAATAAGTTTGATGCAGCTAAGAAGTTGATTACATTAGGAGCTGACATTAATTCAGGCTCTGAGAATGAACAGACGCCACTTCACTATGCGGTTAGTAATAATAGGATTGATTTCGTGAAACTGTTAGTAGAGAATGGAGCGTATATTGATCTAGCAGATGAAAATGGATCAACGCCACTTCACTATGCGTTAGATGAAGAGAATATAACAATGCTTCATCAGTTGTTAGACTTAGGAGCTGATGTATATATTGAGGACTATAATGGTGTGAGTGTATATGAACAAGCTATGAAGCATGAGAGTAAAGAAATAAATTCAGTAGTAAGCGATTTGGGGTGAGAGAATGATTGATGTTATAGGAATGTTTAATGAGTATATTGCTTCAAATGAGATGTTTGTAGTTGTGATTGATGCGCTTATTTTATTATCATTAATAGGTTTTTTCGCAGCGATCGTGAAGAGAAGTTCAAGAGCTAGAAGAAAGTTAGTATTTGTAGTGTTCTTGTTTACTCTGTATGTAATCATCAAATTATTGAGTTTACCGATTGCTACTTTTATATTTGACGGTATTATGAGTTACTGGGTATTGTTGATTGTTGTTATTTTCTTAGGTGAGATAAGGTCTTTCTTTGAAAATATTGAAATCAGACTGAACTCAGGAAGTTCAGAAGCGACTGAAGGGTTGTTTATGAAGACTATCATGAGTAGTGTAGAGACTTTGAGTAAAGAAAGAACAGGTGCAATCATTACGATTGAGAGAAATCAGTCTTTAGATGACTATATTGAAAAAGCGATTATTCTGAACGCAGATATTAGTGAAGAGTTAATTGAGTCTATATTTAATACTCAAGCACCAACGCATGACGGGGCTGTGATTATTAAAGAAGGTAAGATTGCTTGTTGTGGGGCGTATTTCCCATCTACATCAAGTGATAAGATTGCTAAGACAATTGGTTCACGTCATAGAGCTGCACTTGGTATAAGTGAAATATTCGATTGTTTAACAATTGTGGTAAGTGAGGAGACTGGAAGAGTTTCTGTAACGTTTGATGGATATATTGAGCGTAACTTGAATAAAGAGGGGCTGCAAAGTTTCTTAACAAAATATTTAGATTAAGGCACAGAATGTGCCTTTTTATTTGGAAATTAAACACATCAATTGTGGTATAATCATATATGGAGGGGATGAATATGAAAATTGCATTAATAGCCCATGATAATAAGAAACCAGATATGCTTGAATTTGTTAGAAAGCATAGAGAAAGGTTCTCAAACCATCAGTTGTTTGGAACAGGAACAACAGGTAGAAGAATTACTGAAGAATTAGGTTTACCTGTACATTGTTTTAAATCAGGACCATACGGTGGAGACCAAGAGATCGGTGCGAAACTATCTCAAGGTGAAATGGATATGGTGATCTTTTTAAGAGACCCATTAACATCACATCCACACGAACCAGACGTATCAGCTTTATTGAGATTAGCAGACATTTATGAAGTACCATTAGCTACAAATAGAAAAACTGCGGAGTTTTTGGTAGATAAAATATAGATAGGTTGTGTGTTCATGAATCCAATTTATTTATTGTTGTTGAATGTATTTAGTGTTTTCTTAATTATTAATGAAAGCATTTTGTTAGAAAAAGCGAATAAATTAAAAGTAGTCATATTATTTATCACGTTAACCGTATCTTTTGGTGCGGTGACTGTACATGATTCGATTGTCTTGAATGAGACGTATTCGATGATATACAATATCTTCGTGTTGTTTAATTTGATTGTTTTTGCGTTGGAGTTGTTTTTGACTTATAGAATTTCGAGTTTAAAAGGAAATTACTTCCACGTCTTTATTAAAGCATTAAAAGAGATTAAAAATAATATTCACTTAATTGTTGATGAAAGAGAAAGAATTCAAGAGATAAGTGATTCTTTACTAAATGATATAGGACTTAAGAGATCTCAAGTAATTGGGAAAAGGTTTATGGATATTGTGAATGCGTCTTTAACTTTTACTAAGATGAATGAAAGAGAAACTGATAATAATTATATTGAACAGTATTATTTAAGGTACGTTGCGACGAATAAGACGCAAAAGGCTGTGAGTATTGAATATGAGTACATTAACTCTTCTTCTAGTGTAGAAGTGATGCACGTAGTCGAGAAGCCGATATTAATTGGTGGTAAGTATAAAGGTAGAATCATGGTTGGAGAGAAAGTGACGAACACAGATATGGTGAAGTCGAGAAGAGACTATGAGGATATTAAGTTAAGTTTATTAGATTTACAAGCAAGATTTCAAATCACATTAGGTTTATCAAATGAAGGGTTGTTTTATTTGACTGAATCTACTAAAGAGGTGTGGGGAACTGACCGATTTAAGGAGATGTTTAAGTTAGATTCAAATGTTACAACTCAAAGTGCCATTCGAGATGGTATTCATCCGAATGATCTTAAAACGTATGACCAACAGATGAGAATTAAGGAAACGAAGGGTAGTTATAAAGCAAGTTATAGATATAGATACGGTGAGTTAGATAAGTGGTTGATTGAAGAAGGTAAAAAAATTGATACTGTTGATGGACTGCTTACTATAGGTATTGTAAAAGAGGTAGATACGAGAAATGGTGTGAAGAAGATTTCCTTTTTGGATGAATTGGATTATAAAGTGAATGTTAAAAGGCTTGTTGAAGAGAAAAAACCATTTTGGGTGATGAGGATTAATATAGATTCATTGAATGATTATAATGTGAATTACGGTAGAGAAATCACGTCACATACATTGAATGAGTATTTGAAGAAACTGAAAAGAAATTATGATAATGAATTTGCGATGATGTTTGAACTGAGTAGATCTGAGTATGCAGTTATATTAACGAATCCGATGGACTTTAGTATTGTAAGGAAGAGTTTACTATCAGGAAGTGAGTTATTCATTTACAAGACTGTTATGGGTGGAGTAGATGTTGAACTTATACCGAGTATTGGGATAGTAGAATTTCCAAAGGACACGGGTGGATTTGATGATATAATTAAGTCGGCAGAGAAGACGGTTGGAATTGCTGGTAAGGCGTTTAATAAGCATTATTTCTGTTTCTATGAGGATATTAAAGATGTCTTCTAAAAGTGTTTTGAGAAAAGAGAAACTGTTTGAAAGAAGTAGTTTAACTGAAAAGCAAGTTCAAAGAATGAGTTTAAATATATGTAAGAGTGTTAAAGAGTATATTGGTAGTGAGAAGGTAGGTTTGTTTTATCCGATTAAGAATGAAGTGGATTTACTGAGTCTAGTGAATGAAAATAGTTCATTTCCTAGAGTGATTAAGGACATGTCGTTTTATAAGTTTGAGGGCAAGTTTGTTAAGGGGAAGTATAATATCCCAGAACCAACAGGAGAATTAACAGAAGTTCAGACGTTGATTGTACCTGGGTCTGTCTTTGATTTAAAGGGATACCGTATTGGGTACGGTGGAGGATATTATGATAAGTACTTGAAGAGTAATCACCTAAAGATTGGGGTATGTTTTGATTTTCAAGTAGTAGATGAGTTGCCGATTGAATCACATGATGTAAAGCTTGATATGCTAATTACAGAAAAAAGAATTATTAACTTTAAGGAGTAAGATATGTATAGTGTAGTAATACCTTGTGCAGGTAAAGGAACTAGAACGAAATTAAGTTTAAATAAATTGTTATATAAAGTAGATGGATTACATTTAATAGAATATACGATTTCTAAGTTTATGTATGATCCAGATTTTACTGAGATTATTTTAGTAGTATCGAAGAATGAAATGGAAAAGTTTGAAATGTTTACATCTAACAAGATTAAACTTGTTGAAGGTGGAAAGATGAGACAGGACAGTGTTTATAACGGCGTGAAACAGGCGACGAATGAAATTGTTTTTGTTCATGATGGAGCGAGACCCTTATTGTCTCAGGAGATTATTAATAAATGTAAGGGAGCAATGAATTATAATGACTCATGTGTTGTGGGTTATCCTATTACTGACAGTATTAAAGAGATCGAAGATGGTGTAGTTACAACGATTACTAGAAAGAATAAGTACGTTGTTCAAACGCCACAGTGTGCAACTAAATCAATGTTATTAAATGTGTATAGTCGCGCTAAACATGATGGTTTTTATGGTACTGACGAAGTTTCACTAATAGAAAAATACACTAATGCCTCTATAAACGTTGTCAGAGGTAGTAAAATGAATATAAAAATTACTTATAAGGAAGATTTTGAAATTTTTGATAAGTTAAGGAAGTGATATATTTTGAGAATAGGTCATTCGATAGATGTACATAAGTTTACTGATACTAGAAAGCTGGTATTAGGTGGAGTAAGTATTGATTATTTGGGACTTGAAGGGCATTCTGATGCAGACGTTTTGTTGCATGCGGTTGCTGAAAGTATTCTTGGAGCTCTTGCGTTGGGTGATTTAGGAAGTAATTTTCCTGATACGAGTGACGAGTATAAGAATATTGACTCAAGTATTTTAGTAAGACACGTTGTTAAAAAGGCAATGGAGTTAGGTTTTGAGGTGTCGAATATTGATTGTTCGATTCTTGCTGAACAACCTAAGATGGCTCCACATATATTAAAGATGAGAGAAAACATTGCCTCGTTGCTAGAGGTGGATATCCACCAAGTTAGTGTAAAGGCAACCACAACTGAAGGATTAGGATTTATAGGTAGGATTGAAGGGATTGCTTCTACAAGTACTGTACTTATGGAGGAAATAAAATGAGATCGGGAGCTATAAGGAGATTTGGAAGTTACTTTATTGATAATATTCTAATGAGTATGTTTCAAACTGTTGGGTTAATCTTTGCGTGGGATAAATTAAAAACGCTGATTGAACTTTCGTTTGATTTAGAGTATGGAAGAATTACAATGAATGAGTATTGGAATTTTTACTGGGATACTTTAGTTGATATGTATTTAATTATTGGGATTCCGTTACTAGTTTTAAGTATATTATATATGGTTGTTCTACCGTATTATTGGGATGGTAAAACTGCTGGTAGACATATTGTTGGAGTTAAGATTCAAAATATTGATCAAACACCACTTAAGTTTTGGACAATTTTTGTCAGAGAAGTAGTGTTTAAGGTTATATGGTGGATAGCCACTCTAGGAATAGGTTCTGTTGTTGACTTTGTAATGGTTGCGGTTAGGAAAGATAAGCAAACTATTAGAGACATCGTCACAAGAACTGAAGTAGTAGATATTGAAGGAGAAAGCGTGAAGGAAGAGTATTATAACTTCTAGGTGAAAATATGGGAAAACAAAAAAAGAATCAATTTAACCCTTTTGAACAAGTAGGGGAAGCAAATGTTCATTATAATTATGAAGGATTGGATTTAAACGTTTATTTTGTAGATAACTATGATTTTAAAGATGAAATTATGGAAAAACAAATGACTTATATTAATATGACTGAAACAGGTTTTTCAATTATATTAGAGAAAGCGCTGTTTGATGCAGTACCAGAATTATACTCTCAGGAAGCATTACATGCACAATATGTTTACTTCCATAAAAGAACGTCTATGAACTTGTGGATATTCTTAGGAGGAGCAGTGGTGTTTGGTGGAGCTACATTTGGATTAGCATATCTTTTCTCAACATTAACAACAGCTGTATTTGCTGGAGCTATTGTTGGGGTTAGTTTCATGTTTGGATACTTATTTAGAGTGTTAAAACGTGATATGATGGGTGCTAGACAAACACTGAGAGATGACATGATAAAGATATATGGTGAAGAAAAATTAGACAAGTTACTTGATAGGCAGCAACAAATTGCTGAAGAAAGAGGATACAGATTCTAAAAAACACCTTCAGGGTGTTTTTTTAAGAAGTGTTTTGATTGAATAACTGTTTAAAAACGAATAAAATATAGTGTGGATAAAGGTGAATAGAATGATCAAGGTAAAAGGGAGAAATTTTGAAATAGTCAAAGAGTTTAGGGAAAGCTTTGACGAGGAAGAGATTGAAGGAAAATATATTGCAGATATTTTTGATAAGTATGACTATATTGTGGGTGATTATTCTGCAGGGTTATTACGTATCAAAGGATTCTATCACAATAATAAAGAAGATAATTATAAACACATTCCAGACTATTTAAATGAGTCTTGTGCCTATGGTTGTCCGTTTTATATCCTTAAACGAATCAAGAGGAGGAAATAAACATGACAGAAACTGAAAAAACTGTAAGAGAGTTAATCCATAAAATAAGACCATACATGCAACGTGATGGTGGAGATTTACGTTTTGCTAAATTCGAAGATGGCATTGTTTATGTTGAGCTACTTGGGGCATGTGTAGGATGTGCATCGAGCGAGATTACTTTGAAACAAGGTATTGAGGCAATTATCTTAGAAGAAGTACCAGGTGTTTTGAGAGTAGAGCAAATATAATGGCTTATACTGATACTAATAATCGCGATAAAGCGATCGAAATAATGGAATCTCGTGGAGTATTAATAGAAGATATTGCGAAGATCACTCACGTCATTCAAAGCGAGTATTACGCTGAGTTGACATTGGAAGAGTGTGTTCGTAATGTAATGAGAGTTTTAGACAAAACTGAAGTTCAAAATGTTATCTTTACTGGGGTAGCTTTAGATGAACTTTGTGAAAAAGGATTGTTGCCAGAACCATTGAGTCAATTAGTAGATGATGATTATTCTTTATACGGTGTTGATGAAATATTAGCACTTGGAATAGTAAATGTATACGGTTCTATTGGCTTCACTAATTTTGGATACGTTGATAAACAAAAGATTGGTATTATCGGCGAAGTAGATAAAATTGGTAAAGAAGAAGGAAAATGTATGACGTTTATGGATGATATTATTGGTGCGATAGCTGCAGCTGCAGCGAGTAGAATTGCGCATAATATAATTAATAAAAAATAGTAAAACGCCAAATTTTGGCGTTTTTGTTTTAGTTACTCTTCTTGGAAATTCGTGTTATAATATTTTTGAGATGAATCTTAGGAGTGTATAAAATGAAAATTGGAGACGTAGTAACCGGAACAGTCACTGGATTGCAACAATACGGTGTCTTTGTAAAGGTAGAAAATTATGATGGTCTGATACATATATCTGAGTTATCAGACAAGTTCGTACGAGATGTACGAGATTATTTAACTGTTGGAGATATTATTGACTTAAAGGTCTTGGAAATCGACGAGAGAATAAAGAAGTTAAAACTTAGTTATAAAGCGATTAAGGATAGAAGAATTAATCGAAGATATTTAATTGGATTTAAATCGTTGGAGAATAAACTTCCAAAATGGATTGAGTCTAAGATCAAGGAGATAGAAAATGAGTAGAGTGTTATTTAATTATGAAGGCTTAGAAGTAGATTATGCTTCATATGCTGAGCAAGTAAAACAGAATCATGCAAACCTGCATGAGTTAACAGGTAAAGGAGCTGACTTTTTAGGGTGGTTAGAATTGCCTATTCACCAGGATAAGTTAGAACTGGATAGAATTACTGAAGTTGCTAAAAAAGTAAGAGAAAATTCTGAAGTAGTTGTTTGTATCGGAATTGGTGGATCGTATTTAGGTCTTAAAATGGGTCAGGAATTTTTACGTAAAAATTTCACTGATGAAACTGAATTGATATTTGCTGGACATAATATTTCAAGTGATTATTTAAATAGATTATTTGATCATTTAAAAGGGAAGAAGTATAGTGTGATTGTTATTTCTAAATCAGGTACTACTACTGAACCAGCGATAGCATTTAGATATTTACAAAAAGACTTAAAGAATAGATTTAATGACTATAAAGATAGAATTGTCGCAATTACAGACCCTGAATCAGGTGCTTTAAGACAATTAGCTACAAATGAAGGTTATGAGACGTTTGTTATTCCTAGAAATGTAGGAGGAAGATACTCAGTACTTACAGCTGTAGGGTTACTTGGGTTAAGCGTTTTGGGTCATGATATTCATAAAATACTGAAAGGTGCTGCTCAAGGTTATTATGATTTACTTACTGATAAGATCGAAGAAAATATAGCTTATCAATATGCAGTAGCTAGAAATAAACTATATCAAGAAGATGGTTTACCAGTTGAATTAATGGTATCTTATGAGCCGAGTTTATTATTCTTGAATGAATGGTGGAAACAATTATTTGGTGAATCTGATGGTAAGGATGGATTAGGGTTATTCCCTGCTAGTGCCTCATATTCTACAGATTTACATTCACTTGGTCAGTATGTTCAAGATGGAAACAGAGTAATGTTTGAAACAATTATTAATGTTAAGAAAACAAATACTGAGTTAATCATCGAAAGTGATGAAAGAGACTTAGATGGATTAAATTATTTAACAGGGAAGTCTGTTAATTTCGTAAATGAGAAAGCAATGGAAGGAACTAAGAAAGCCCATTTAGAAGGGCATGTTCCACAGTTGTTAATTGATATTGAAGATTTAAGTGAAGAGACGTTAGGCTACTTGATTTACTTCTTCGAAAAAGCATGTGCTATGAGTGGATATATTTTAGGTGTTAACCCATTTGACCAACCAGGTGTTGAGCATTATAAACGTAATATGTTCGAACTATTAGGAAAACCTGGATATTAAGATGAAAAGACTGTTTAGTCTTGTGTTGGTTTTCGCTTTAATGGGGTGTGCGTCAATTAAGAATGAATACGTTGGTATTGAAGGTAAGACGAATGTGAAGCAGATCAGTGAAGAGTCTGTTTTGGAATTGTTTGAGTCAGGTACAGGAGTGTTGTTATTTAGTTTTCCTGAATCTGAGTGGTGTCAAGATATTATGCCTATCATTAATGAAATTGCGTTATCGAGTGAAGTGGAAGTTAGTTATTTCAACGTAAGAGATATTCGTCAGAGTAATACGGATGAGTATCAGTCTATGTATTTAGAGATTGTTGAGTATTTAAAGACTACTGAGTTTGATGAATTGTTGTACAGTGAAATCTTTGTGCCTACTCTTGTTAAAATAGAGAATGGTGAGATTGTAGATTTTCATTTAGGGACAACTACTAATCATGTTGAGACTTCAACAGGTTTACCAGAACTGAATAGTGCGCAAGAACAAGAACTTAATTCAATTATAAATAGAATTTTAAGTTAGCTTTCCTAAGGGAAAGTTTTCTTATGTCTGATTTGTGGTATAATTGTGCCTTAATTGGTATAATTAAATATAATAAATAAAAGGTGATTTACATGAAAGTTTTGTATACAAATACAATGGAAGAAACAATTGATTTAGGAGAGAGATTAGGTTCTCTTTTGTTTCCTGGAGCTGTTATTACATTAAATGGTGACTTAGGAGCAGGTAAGACGACGTTTACAAAGGGGATTGCGAAAGCTTTGGGAGTGACCAGAGTTGTTAGTAGTCCAACTTTTACAATAATGAAAATGTATGAAGGTAAGTATCCTTTATATCATATGGACGTATACCGTTTAGAAGGTATTGGTTATGATTATGATTTAGAAGAATATATTTACGGTGATGGTGTTTGTGTTATTGAATGGAGCGAGAACATCAAAGACAGTATTGAGGACTTTTTACAGATTGATATTACTATTACTGATGGTAAGAGAATGTTTGAAGTTAGTGACGCTACTGGAAAATATAAAGAGATTATGGAGATGATTGGATGAAATTATTTATAGATACAGCTACAGAAGTATTACATGTAGCATTATTTGATGAAACAGTTATTGATATGCATAATCACATCGGTAAAAATGACCATTCAAAAACTCTGATGGTTGAGGTAGAAGAATTATTATTTAGGAATAAGGTAAGTGCGAATGAACTGACTGAAATAGTTGTTGGTGAAGGACCGGGTTCTTATACGGGGGTTCGTATTGGTGTTGTCGTTGCGAAGACGTTAGCTCACTTTCTAAATATACCTCTTTATAGTGTTAGTTCACTTGAAGTGATGGCGTCAGGTAAAAGTGGTGTAGTTCCTGTAGTGATCGACGCTAGAAGAGGAAATGTGTTCAGTGCTGTTTATAATGTGGACAATGGTTTTGAATGTGTTGTTGAACCAAAGATGAGAAAGACTGAAGAGTTTGAAGCTCTTTGTAATAAGGAAGATATAGTTACGACTGAGGGAATCGTTATTGATCCTACAGTGTTGAATACTAAACGTGTTGAAGATATTCACACATTTAGTCCCAACTACTTAAGAGAGTGGGGAGAATAGTGATTAGGCCAATGACTCCAGAAGATATTCCTATCATTGTAGAACACGAACAGATTGTGTTTGGGAATAGTTTAGGAGAGAAACTACTACTCTTTGAGTTGATGGAGAATCAGTTTGCTGAGTATTATGTTTTAGATGTTGATGGCGTAATTGGTTATATCGGTTTATGGTGCATTTTTGAGAATGGTCAAATAACAAATTTCTATATTCATCCAAGCCAACAAGGCAAAGGATACGGTAAACAGTTACTTGAGTATGCTCTTAAGATATTTAAAGAAAAAGTTGAAGTGATTACTCTTGAAGTAAGAGTATCTAATGATAAAGCGAGACAACTTTATGAGAGTTATGGATTTAGAGTTGGCGGAACAAGAAGGAACTATTATAAAAATGGAGAAGATGCATTTTTAATGGTTTATGAAGTAAAGGGTGATTAATATGATAATTCTAGCAATAGAAACAAGTTGTGATGAAACAAGTGCTGCGGTATTAGATGGACAAGCTGTTCTAAGTAATATAGTAGTTTCACAAATGGATATACATAGTGAGTTCGGAGGAGTTGTACCTGAGGTAGCGAGTAGACATCACGTTACTAGTATTACGAGGGTAATTGAAAAGGCTCTAGAAGACGCTAATGTAACACAAAAAGATATTGAACTAGTAGCAGTAACGAAAGCTCCTGGTTTAATTGGAGCATTATTAGTAGGAATAAATGCAGCGAAAGCGTTCGCTTTTGCCAATAATATTCCAATTTTAGGTGTCAATCATATAAAGGGGCATATTTATGCGAATGAAATTGAGAGTACGATGCAGTTTCCACTTATCTCATTAGTAGTCTCAGGTGGACATACTGAATTAATCTTAATGGAAGGTCATAATAGATTTAAACAAATTGGTGCAACGCAAGATGATGCAGTTGGAGAGGCTTATGACAAAGTTGCTCGTGTATTAGGTTTGGGTTATCCAGGTGGACCTGTTGTGGACCGTTTAAGTAAAGAAGGGGAAGATACTTATAAACTTCCAAGACCTTACTTAAATAAAGATGAATATAATTTTAGTTTTAGTGGAGTTAAGTCAGCAGTGATTAATACTCTACATAATGCGAAACAAAGAAATGAAGAAATAAGAGTTAATGACATGTGTAGAAGTTTCCAAGAAGCGGTGACTGATGTACTTGTTGATAAGGCTTTATGGGCTGCAGAGGAGTTTGGTGCTAAGCAAATTGTAGTAGCAGGTGGTGTTGCGGCTAATAGAGGATTACGTGCTAAGTTAGCAGAAAGAAATGAAAAATTTGATATTGCGATTCCACATATTAGATATTGTACAGATAATGCTGCGATGATCGGTGTTGCTGCTTATTACCAATACAATGATGTTGGAACTCAAGATAAAATGGATTTAAATGGGAAACCATATAACGAGTTAAGTAGATATTAGGAGGGTTTTATATGTTAAAGTTTTTATTAGGTTTAATCATTACCGTTGTTGGTATTCCGATACTAACAGTACTATTATTACTTGATTTTAGCCCAGATATTCCGGTTGAGTATTATGAGGTTAAAGGAACTGAAGCGATAATTGAAGAAGAAATTAACAATGCTATTGCTGGTATTGAGGATGGAAATCTTGCTTTGAGCTTAAGTGAAGAAAATATTAATAAATTGATTTATAACGCAATCATTCAAGAAGAAGGTGTAAATCCTCTTTATAAACCATCTGGTGCAGGTGGAACAGATTTTGAATGTATTGATGATGACTGTAATTTTATTCAGTATGAGACTATGGATGTAAACGGAACAAGTGCAGTGTTCGGTGTTACAGGTATGTGGGTGGAATTTTATGAAGACGTTGTTTCACTTAACATTTCTGTTAAAGGGAATTATTTAGTTGATTTCCAAACGAGACTGAGACTTGAGTTTGAAATTGATGATACTGAAGATGAGTACACTGTTACTTATAGTAAGATTAGAATTGGTAATATTCCGCTACCAAAAGGAATTATTAAACCAGTTGTTAACATGATTGTTAACAACACTAATTTAGATGTAAGTCAGTTAAATAATGAGTTTTTAACTGTTGAGATTGAAGAGTTAAGTGCTGTTGTTGAGAAATCTGCATTAGTAGAACAACTAGCAGATGATCCTGGTGCACAAGCTGGGTTGAACTTAATATTCAATAATCAATTAGTTACGATTGACGTATTTGAAGATCCAGCGAGATTTGAAGTATACGTTGATGTAGATAAATTAAGTGTTGATTCTGAACCGATGGCTTCATCGACTGAAGACTTTAACATTGAAGAGGAAATCACTAGACAGATGAATAACATTATCTTAAGTGTATTTGCTGGAGATCCTCAAATTGTAATTGATGCTGATACTATTAACCACTTAGTATCTACAAGTATGGGTGATATGGCAGTATCACAAATCTTACCTGTAGGTGAGGCTGAGTTAGATATTTCTATTGAAGGAATTTGGTTAGAGTTATTAGAAGATGAAATGGAACTTAACTTCCAAATGAGAGTGAATCAAAACCACATCTTGTTAGAAGTGAATACATTAGCTACTTACCGTGGAACTGATTTAGTATTCGTCTTAAATGAGGCTTATATTGGTCGTGATGCTGGTGAGGCTGCTGGAGACTATGTTACTTTAAGTTCTAATGACATTTCAGCGTTAGCTGGTGGAATGGTAATTGAGAATGACTTATTCTCATTAGACTTGGCTGTCGGAGAAGTTGTAATATCTCAAACTTCTATTTCTGAGATGTTAAGTGCTTCATCAAATGGTGTTACAGTTGAGATGATTGCTGTTGATGAAGGAGAACTTGTAATTGATATTTCATTACCACAGCAAGAAATCATAGCTGAAGTGGTAGCTGAAGTAACTGAAGCTTTAGATGAGTTAGAAGCTGGAATGGAGTTCATTGATGATTCTAATCCTGAAGAAGCTGCATTTGAAGATAAGGTTCAAGAAATAGCTGCAAGTATTGATGTAGGAGCAGGAGAAGTTGATTTAAATCCTGAAGATTTAGAAGAGTTAACAGAACTGTATAATGAGTTAGATGCTGAGACGCAAGCTGACTTCATTAACTATATTGAAGGTTCAGTTGATCCTGAAGTATTGACTGAATTTATTGATAGTTTTACAGGATAATATATAAAGCACACGTGAAGTGTGCTTTTCTTTTGATTGTAAGTGTTTTTATGATTTATTTAAGAAGGAATTAATGACAAATTATTCTATTTTTGATAGAATGAATCATTGAGAGGGATGATATTATGGAAAGTTCAAACTTTATAAAAACAATCATTAAAAAAGACTTAGAATCAGGAAAACACAAAAAGATAATTACACGTTACCCACCTGAACCAAATGGGTTCATACACATTGGGCATGCATATAGTTTCATCCAGCAATATGTATTAGCTAATGAAGTAGGTGGCTATACTAACTTACGTTTTGATGACACGAATCCAGTAGCGGAAGATACTGAGTTTGTTGAGGGTATAATGTATGACTTAAAGTGGTTAGGTTTAGAATGGGAAAACTTACGTTTTGCATCTGATTATTTTGAGGAAATGTATCAAAGAGCTGTTCTTTTAATTAACAAAGGACTTGCTTACGTAGATGATCAAACAAGTGAAGAGATTTCTGCTTCAAGAGGAACTTTAACGTCTCCCGGGACTAATTCTCCTTTTAGAGACCGTTCTGTTGAGGAAAACTTAGAATTATTTGAAGGTATGAGAAATGGAGAGTTTAAAGAAGGGGAAAGAGTTTTAAGAGCTAAGATTGATATGGCTAGCCCTAATGTAAACTTAAGAGATCCACTTCTATATAGAATATTATATGCACATCACCACAGAACTGGTGATAAGTGGTGTATTTATCCAATGTATGACTTTGCACATTCTATTGAGGATGCTATTGAAGGTATTACTCATTCACTATGTTCTATTGAGTTTGCGAATCATAGACCACTTTATGATTGGGTAGTTGCTGAAACTGAGATGGAACATACTCCAAGACAAATTGAGTTTGGTAGATTTAATTTAACAAACACAGTGATGAGTAAAAGATTTTTACGTAAACTAGTTGAAGAGAATTTAGTTAGTGGTTGGGATGACCCTAGAATGCCGACGATTGTTGGTTTAAGAAGAAGAGGTTATACTGCAGAAGCTATTATGGAGTTCTCTAAAGCAATTGGTTTAAGTAAACAAGGTGGTATTACTGAAATGGCGATGCTTGAACAAGTTCTTCGTCAAGATTTAAAAGTAAAAGCTCCAAGACCGATGGCTGTAGTTAATCCATTAAAAGTAACAATAACGAATTATCCTGAAGGAAAAACTGAGTTTGTGAATGGTGAATGGAACCAAGAATCTGAAGAGATGGGTTCTAGAGAAATACCGTTTTCTAAACATATTTATATTGAAAAAGATGACTTTTTGGAAATTAAACCAAATAAGAAGTGGAAGAGATTATCTACTGGCTTAGAGGTTAGATTAAGACATGCTTACTTTATTAAGTGTGAAGAAGTTATCAAAGATGAATCTGGCGAAATAGTTGAACTGTTATGTACTTATGATAAAGCGACTAAATCAGGTAGTGGATTTAATGAAAGAAAACCGAATGGTACAATTCACTGGGTAGATGCTTCTAGCATTCCAGCTGAGTTTAGATTATATGATGTTTTATTAGTAGATGGTGATGAGGATTTCACTGAACGTTTAAATCCTGATTCACTGGAAGTAGTAAATGGATTTGTTGAGAGTACATTGAGTGATGTTTCTGTATATGACAAGTTCCAATTTATACGTAATGGATTTTATTCTGTAGACCCTGATACTGATGTAGATAAAGGGTTATATGTGTTTAATAGAATCGTTCCATTAAAATCATCATTTAAAAAATAGATTGACTTTAAGTCAATCTTTTATTTCAAGGTAATCACATATATAATTTAACTAGGAGAATATTATGAATTTAAACAGTTTAAATAAACAACAATTAGAAGCTACTACAATGACTGAGGGACCTGTAATTGTTATTGCGGGAGCAGGTAGTGGAAAAACAAGAGTTCTAACATATAGAATCTCTTATTTAATCGAGCAAGGAATTCCAACAGATAATATATTAGCGATTACGTTCACGAATAAAGCAGCTAAAGAAATGCAGGAGCGTGTGTTTGATTTAATTGGTACTAAAGACGTGTGGATTTCAACCTTTCACTCGATGTGTGTGAGAATCTTACGTAAACACTCTGCATTAATTGGATATGATAGAGGATTTAATATTTTAGATGACGGGGATCAGGTTTCTGTTGTTAAAAAGATTATTAAAGATAATAATTTAGAAATAGTACTAACACCTAAGAATGTTGTATCTATGGTGAATCATATGAAGAATGGTAGAGTGTATGATCTACCAGATCAGGTACAAGAACCTTTAGATATTATTTACACTAAGTATGTGAAGTACTTAAAGGATAATAACTTAATGGACTTTGAAGACTTATTACTACGTACTGTAGAGTTATTCAAAGTAAGTCCGGAAACATTAGCGTATTACCAAAATAAGTTTCAGTATATATCAGTAGATGAGTATCAAGATACGAATGATGTTCAAAACAAACTAATAATGATGCTTGGTGCGAAATATAAGAATATCTTCTTAGTAGGGGATGAAGATCAATCTATTTATAAGTTTAGAGGAGCGAATTATAAGAACCTAAGAAACTTTGAAGAGAAGTATGATGCGACGATTGTTAAATTGGAACAAAACTATAGATCAAGTAAAAACATATTAGATGCAGCGAATGGAGTTATTCAAAATAACTCAACGAAACATAAGAAAGTCCTTTGGACGGATCAAGACCCTGGGGAAAAGGTTACTTATTTTAGAGCGATTACTGATGGGGATGAATCTTTGTATATTTCTAATGAAGTAAACTCATTAGTTATGAGAGGTGTAAAACCTTATGAAATAGCAGTTCTTTATCGTTCGAACTTCATGTCTCGTAAAATAGAAGAGGGAATGAGGTTTTTAAATATTCCTTATATTATTTACGGTGGTGTAGGTTACTTTAAACGTAAAGAGGTTAAGAACTTAATAGCGTATCTTAAACTAGTAGTGAATCCACTGGATAACTGGTCTTTGACGAGAGTTATTAATGAACCAAAAAGAAAAATAGGTAATGTAACAGTTGAGAAGATGTTACAAGTGGCAGGAAATCAGGGAGATTATTTATTTAATATCTGTGATAATGCGAAGGATTATTTCGCTAAAGGACTGGCTACTAAGTTAACTGGTTTTGTGGACATTATTAAGAATTTAAGAGAAATAGTAGAAGATTATGACTTGATTGATTTTATTGATGAGGTTGTAGGTAGAACAGGTTATGAAGCAGCTCTTTTATTAGAAGGTGATGAAGGGTTATTTAGATTAGACAACTTGAATGAGTTCAAGTCTATTATTCTTAATTATTCGTTAGAGGGTATGACTAATCTTCAAAAACTAGAAGTGATTTTAGAAGACTTATCTCTTCAAATTGATAATGATACAGATGAAAAAGACTGTGTAAAAATGATGACGATGCATAATGCAAAAGGATTAGAGTTTGATTATGTGTTTATATATGGAATGGAAGAGAATCTATTCCCTAGTTCTAGAAGTATGGATTCGAATGAAGACATTGAAGAGGAAAGACGTCTTGCATATGTTGCGATTACTAGAGCTAGAAAAAAAGTGTATATGACGAATGCATGTGCTAGAACTGTATATGGTCAGGCCAACACGAATCCACCATCAAGGTTTATTGGTGAGATTCCTGATGAGTTAATTGATTATAGAGGAAATAGAACTGATAGAAGTAAACCGCACTTTAAGATAGATAGAAAAATGAAACTAAATGATGAAACATATCGTTTAGGGGATAAGGTGAAGCATAAGGTTTTCGGTGAAGGCCTTGTAGTGTCACTTGATAGTGATAATATATCAATTGCTTTTAAAGCCCCTTACGGTATAAAGAAGTTGATTAAGGGTCATCCTACTATTGAAAAGCAAGACTCATAAAGAGTTTCCTATCTTAAAGACGAAAAGGTTAACGTTAGATAGATTAAAGAAAAGTGATTATTTAGAGGTGTTTTCTTATTTGAGTGACGCTGCTAATTTTCCGTACGTAGATATGCCTCAGTATAAGACGCATGAAGAGGTGTATGAGTATATTAATAAGATGGACAAAGGTATTAATGAAGGATTGTGGATTCTTTGGGCAATTCGTTTAGACGGAGTTGCGATTGGTAGTATATCTTTGTGGAATTTTAATCATAAAAAGAATATTGCTGAAACCGGGTATGGTTTATTCTCTCACCGAGGGAATGGGTATATGCAAGAAGCTCTTAAAGCAGTGTTAGAGTATGGATTTGATACAATAAAGTTAAGTAGAATTGAAGCTTTTACAAATAAAGTGAATATTCCATCAAGAAATCTATTAAGTAAATGTGGTTTTACTTATGATAGTGAGATCACTGAGAAGACTTCTTTGGGTAATGAGATGGAATTAATTATTTACAAGAATGAGGGCAATTATGGAAAATAGTGTTTTGAACAGAATGAGAGAGTTGATTGAGATAATCGACAGATATAATTATGAATACTATGTGTTGTCAAAGCCAAGTGCTACTGATCAAGAGTATGATAGGTTGATTGGTGAGTTGACTGAGCTTGAAGAACAGAATCCTGAATTAAAGATTAAAAATTCTCCAACTGAAAGAGTTGGTGGTTTTATATCGGAAGGATTTTCTAAAGTAACACATTCTGCACCAATGTTGTCTTTATCGAATGCTTTTAATGATTCTGAGTTAAGAGAGTTTAATGAAAGAGTCTTTAAGGAAATTGTTTTTCAGAACTCTTATGTCGCGGAATTAAAGATAGATGGATTAAGTGTGTCTATTGAATATGAGAATGGTGAGTTTGTTAGAGCCGCAACAAGAGGGGACGGAACTGTAGGAGAAGATATCACTCAAAATGTTAAGATGATTAAATCTGTACCTATGCGTTTGAATGAGCCTGTTACTATAACGGTTCGTGGTGAGATATTTATGAGTAATGCTTCTTTTAAAAGAGCTAATAAATTAAGAGAAGAGTCTGGGGAACCATTGTTTATGAATCCTAGGAATGCAGCTGCTGGTACTATTAGGCAACTTGATTCTGGTGTAGTAGCGAAGAGGGGACTTGATGCATTCCTGTATCAAATATTAGATCCGGTTCAATATGGTTTGGAGAATCATTATGATTCATTAAACTATTTAAAGACTTTAGGGTTTAAAGTGAATCCAGAGATGACACTTTGTAGGTCTATTGATGAAGTAATTAAGTATATTGGTGAATGGACTGATGAAAGAAGTGAACTTGATTATGAGATTGATGGGATTGTTATTAAGGTGAATGAATATGAGTATCATGCTCGTATTGGTAGGACTCAGAAGTCGCCTAAGTGGGCGATTGCTTACAAGTTTCCTGCTGAAGAAGTTGTTACTAAGTTAAAGGATATAGTTTTCCAAGTTGGTAGAACAGGTAATATCACTCCTGTGGCTGAGTTAGAGCCTGTTAGAGTAGCGGGATCTATGGTGAAGCGTGCTACTTTGCATAATGAGGACTATGTTTTAGATAGAGATATAAGAGTTGGAGATTTTGTGGTTATTAGAAAAGCGGGAGACATTATTCCTGAGGTAGTAAAACCAATTGTTGATAGAAGAGATGATGGTTTAGAAGAGTTTGTAATGATCTCAGAATGCCCTAAATGTAGTACTGCTTTAGTAAGAAATGCTGGTGAGGCGGATTACCATTGTGATAATCTAGAATGTCCAGCAAGACTTAGTGAAGGGTTGATTCATTTTTCTTCAAGAGGAGCTATGAATATTGATGGACTTGGTGAGAAGATAATTGAACAATTGTTTAATTTAGGTATTCTTACGAATGTACCGAGTATTTATACTTTAGAAAAATCTGCAGATATGTTGCTTGAAATTGAGAGAATGGGTGTTAAGAGTATTAACAACCTGATTCACGCTATTGAACAGTCTAAGAAGCAAGGGCTAGAGAAGTTGTTGTTCGGTCTTGGTATTAGACACGTTGGTAGTAAGGTGAGTGAGGTAGTTGCGAAGAGGTTTAAGAATATTGATTCTTTAATGAATGCTACTTATGATGACTTAATTGTGATAGATGAGATTGGTGATGTTATTGCGAATAGTTTAGTTGATTATTTTAGTAATCCTGAGAATATTAACCTTATTACTGAACTGAAACTTGTAGGTGTTAATATGGATTATTTAAAAGAGATTACAGAAGAACAAGTTTTTGAGGGAGTTTCGTTTGTAATTACTGGAACTCTATCTGAACCTAGGGACTATTATAAGGAACTGATAGAAGCTCGAGGTGGAAAAGTTTCTTCAGGTATTAGTAAGAAGACGAACTATCTGTTAGCTGGAGAGAAAGCTGGGAGTAAATTGGACAAAGCAGCTAAATTAGAGGTGAAAATCCTTGATGAATCGCAGTTTTTGGACCTAATTAATTAGAATATGAAAAGCGACCGAATTTTTCGGTCGTTTTATTTAAGAAAGCCTTTACTTGAGTATGTGGCAAGAGTATAATGTTTTTGTATAAAAAAAGGTAAAAAGAGAGGGTTTACATTGTGAAAACAATAGTATTAGGCGTAATAGGCGCTGACGTACATGCAGTAGGTAATAAAATTTTAGATTATGTACTATCGAATGAGGGCTACAATGTAGTAAACATTGGAGTTTTATCGCAGCAAGAAGATTTTATTAATGCAGCGATTGAAACGAATGCACGAGCGATTTTGGTATCATCACTTTACGGACATGGAGAATTGGACTGCCGCGGATTTAAGGAAAAATGTGTGGAAGCTGGTTTAGAGGATGTCCTTTTGTATGTAGGGGGTAATATCGTAATTGGTAAGCAGAACTGGAAAGACGCAAAGCAAAGATTTTTGGACATGGGGTTTGATAGAGTATATCCACCAGGTACAACTCCAGAAAAAGCATTGTCGGATTTAAAGAAAGACTTAAAGTAGTTTGAAAAAAGTCTTATTGACTGATTTTGGTTCAACGTATACAAAGTTAACTCTAGTTGATTTAGAAGCGGAAGAAGTATTAGCTACTTCTCAAAGCTTTACTACAGTTTCAACTAATATCTTAGACGGATATAAAAAAGCATTACTCGGTCTAGGTGAGATTGGAGAGGTAGACGAGAAACTTGCTTGTTCAAGTGCAGCAGGTGGATTAGTGGTCGCAGCTATTGGATTGGTTAAACAATTAACGGTTGAAGCTGCGAAGAGAGCTGCTTTAGGAGCTGGAGCGAAAGTAGAATACGCGTATTCAAATTTTATTACTTTGGATGAAGTAGAGGAAATCAAGTCAAGCAACATCGATATAATTCTATTGGCTGGTGGAACAGATGGTGGTAACACTGAATCGATTATACACAATGCAAAAATGCTTGCTGAAGCGAAGATAAATATACCGATCGTTTTAGCAGGAAACAAGATGACGTATCGTGAGATTGAAAAGATCTTTACTGATAGTGGTCTATACTATCAAAAAGCAGAAAATGTAATGCCTGAGATAAATGTACTTAATGTTGAGAGTGCGAAGGAAGAGATTCGTAATATATTCATTGAAAAGATTACTTTGGCGAAAGGTATTAAAGAGGCGGAGAAACTAGTTGATAATGTAATTATGCCAACTCCGGCAGCTGTTCTATATGGTTTAGAGATATTAGGACACGGAACAAAAAATGAAACTGGATTGGGAGATTTATTATGTTTGGATATTGGTGGGGCAACTACGGATATTCATTCGATTGGTAAAGGATTACCATCGAAGGCTGGTGTTGTTTTTCAAGGATTAGAAGAACCACTGGCAAAACGTACAGTTGAGGGAGACCTTGGAATGAGGTATAGTGCGAATGCTCTATATTCAACTGTAGGGGAGCTTGCTTTTAAGAAGTATGCTCAAGAAAACGTGAATGAGAAAATTATGTTTAGAAGGACTCATACTGAATATGTACCTGAATCTGAAGAAGAGATAGAATTTGATAAAGTAATGGCTTGTATATGTGCTGATGAAGCAATGTCGAGACATGTAGGAACTGTTGAGAGTGTGTATAGCCCTATGGGGATGATGTATTTACAGACTGGAAAAGATTTATCAACTGTGAAGTATATTCTAGGTACAGGAGGGGTTGTTGTAAATAATGATGGCATTGTAGATAAAATGCTATTCAACCCTGAGAAAATTACGGAACTTAGACCAACTGAATGTAACATAATAATAGATAAGGGATACATCTTTAGTAGTTTAGGCTTATTAAGTGTTAGATATCCTGACATCGCATTAAGAATGATGAAGAAGTATCTACTTTAGGAGGAATTATGAAACTTAGAAATAAGCGCATAAGCGAGGAAGAGTTTCTTAAAATGAGAGAAGAAGTACTTGCCAGCTGGCCAACGGGAAAAGGTGTAGACCTTGACGAAGCTGTTGAGTATTTAAAACAATTACCTGATAGTCGCAATTTTGCGAAGAAACTTTATAAAGCAAGAAATTTAGAACGTGTTCTTATTCAACCGAGAGCTGGTGTAGCTACGGAAAAAGAACATATCAAATTATTAAGATATTTAGAAAAAGTTGGTGGAGCTGACTTTTTACCAACAACAATCGATTCATACACACGTCAAAATAGATATGACGAAGCAGATATTGGTATTAGAGAATCAATGGCTACTGGAAAAAACATGTTAAATGGTTATCCTGTAGTAAACCATGGTGTAGCATCTTGTAGAAGAGTTGCTGAATCTATTAAAGTACCATTACAGGCAAGACATGGTACGCCTGATGGAAGAATGGTAGCTGAGATTATTCATGCTGCTGGATGGACTTCTAATGAAGGTGGAGGAATTTCTTATAATATTCCCTACGCTAAGAATGTACCATTAGAAACAACTATTAAACATTGGCAGTATATTGATAGATTAGTAGGATATTATGAAGAACGTGGAATCTCTTTAAATAGAGAACCATTTGGACCATTAACTGGTACATTAGTTCCTCCAAGTATCTCAAATACTGTTGCGATCATTGAGTCACTTTTAGCTGCAGAACAAGGTGTTAAGAACATCACTGTTGGTTATGGACAACTTGGAAATGTAATTCAAGATGTTTCAGCAATTAGAGCTTTAAGAGAACAATGTAATTATTATTTAAAAGCATATGGATATAATGATGTTTACGTATCTACTGTATTCCATCAATGGATGGGTGGATTTCCGAAAGATGAAACAGAAGCGTTTGGATTAATTTCAATGGGTGCTACTACAGCTGCTTTAGCTGGAGCAACTAAGATGATTACTAAAACGACTCATGAGTCTATTGGTATCCCAACTATGCAAGCGAATGCAAAAGGATTAAAAGCATCAAAAGAGGTTGTTATGCTTCTTCGTGGTCAGAAGTATGCGACTGGTATTAAATTAAGAAAAGAAATCGAACAAATTAAAACTGAAGTAGATTTAATTATAGATAAAGTATTGGAACTTGGTAATGGTGATTTAGCAGTTGGTACTGTTGAAGCATTCAAAGCTGGAGTAATTGATATTCCATTCGCACCATCAGTATTTAATGCAGGTAAAATTTTAACTGCACGTGATGCTGAAGGGGCTGTAAGAATATTAGAGTTTGGTAATATTCCATTCTCTGAAGAAGTTAAATCGTTCCATTATCGCCGTTTAAAAGAAAGAGCTGATAATGAGAATCGTGAAGTAGACTTCAATATGACAATTGATGATGTTTATTCAATTTCTGATATGAAATCAATCATCAAAACTGAAAATCAATGGTGGGAAAATGAAGATAACTAATGTTGTAGCATCGAAAGGTTTTACTGGATTTTATTTCGATGATCAAAAAGCAATTAAAGCAGGTGCACAGTCTGATGGTGCGACTTACTTAGGAGAACCAGTAACAGATAATTTTAAATCAGTAAGACAAGCGGGAGAGTCTATTTCTATTATGTTAGTAATGGAAGATGGAACTGTGGGTCTTGGAGATGCAGCTGCGGTACAATATTCAGGATGTGGTGGACGTGATCCATTATTCATCGCTGATGAGTTTATTAAAGTTATTGAAAATGATTTAAAACCATTATTAGTAGGTAGAGAATTAAATAATTTTAAAGAGAATGCTGAATTCTTTGATAACTTAGAATTAAATGGTAGAAGATTACATACAGCTCTAAGATACGGAATTACACAATCTATTCTAAGCGCTGTCGCTAGAACTTCTAAGATGACAATCGCTGAAGTTATTAAGAAAGAGTATAATATAACTACTGATATCGTTAGACCTGATTTGTTTGCTCAAACAGGGGACAATAGATATGAGAATGTTGATAAAATGATTATGAAGCGTGTTGAGGTTATGCCTCATGGTTTAATCAATCATATTGAGACTAAATTAGGTCTTAAGGGTGAATTATTAAAAGAGTACATCGAGTGGATGAGAGACAGAATTTTACAATTAAGTGAAAACTATTTCCCGATCTTCCATTTAGATGTTTATGGTACAATCGCTGTTATTTTTGACAATGATATTCAAAAACAAGTGGACTACTTACGTACATTAGAAGAAGCTGCGAAGCCTTTCAAATTACGTATTGAAGGTCCTGGAGACATGGGTGAAAGAGAAGCACAAGTTGATTTCTTAAGTGAGTTAACTGCTGCTTTAGACGCTCAAGGTGTTAATGTTGAAATCGTTGCGGATGAATGGTGTAATAACTTAGATGATATTAAATTATTCGCAGAACGTAAAGCTGGACATATGTTACAAATTAAAACGCCTGACTTAGGTGGAGTTAATAACTGTGTTGAAGCAATTATGATTTGTAAAGATTTAGGTGTTGGAGCATATTCAGGTGGAACTTGTAATGAGACAAATGTTTCTGCTGAAATTACTACTAATATCGCTATGGCAGCTGGAGCTGATCAAGTATTAGCGAAACCTGGTATGGGTACTGATGAAGGTATTATGATCGTTGGTAATGAGATGAATAGAGTAATGGCTTTAACAAGAAAGTAGGATTATATGAAACTAGCTCAAGCAGGGACAATTGAATCGAATGATTGTTTAGTGATGGTATCTCCTAGTCAGGAGACTGTTGTTGAGATTGAATCAATCGTTTTTGAAAAGTTTGGTGATGCAATTCTTAATACTATTAATGAAGTATTAACTGAACAAAGTGTAGTTTGCAAAGTTAAAATAATTGATAAGGGTGCTTATGATTATACAGTGAGAGCTAGGTTGATCACTGCATTAAGGAGGGCGTATGAGTAGTTATTTATTTATACCGGGTAATAACCCTGGAATGATTCAGTCGGCTCATGTATTTGAGGCAAAAGGAATCATATTTGATCTTGAAGATGCAGTAAGTAAAAACGATAAAGATAGTGCTAGAGACTTGTTGTTTGAGTTCTTAAAAGAAAGTGAACTGGACAACGTTTATATAAGAATTAATGATGTATTTGAAGAAGGGATCGATGAAATAAAAAGATTTGATTCTACGAATATAGTAGGGTACATGGTGCCTAAAGCGAGTATTGAAGCCTTAAAAGAAGTAGAAAAAGTAACTTCTAAAGACTTATTACCGATTATTGAAACACCGGAAGCTGTTTTAGATATGAAGGCAATTGGTGAGTTTAGTAATGTAACTGGTTTACTTTTAGGTGGCGAGGATTTAACAGCGAATATGGATATTGTTAGGTCACTTGATGATGTTGAGTTAAAGTATGCACGTCATAAATTAGTAATGGTATGTGCTTATTTAGATATTGATTCTATTGATACACCTTTCACTGATACTCAAAATGAAGAAGGTTTAGAAGAGGCAACTAAGGAATCGAAAATGATTGGGATGAGAGCTAGATCTAGTATTCATCCGAATCAAGTACCGATTATTAATGATATTTTTAAACCAACTGAAGAAGAAATTGCTTTTGCTAATAAAGTGTTAAAAGCAAGTGAATTAAATGATACTGGTGTGTTTAGTGTAGATGGTAAGATGGTAGATTTACCGATTATTATTCGTGCTAAGAACATCTTAAAGAAGGCTGAGTTTTATGAAAATAATTAGATCTTATGATGAATTGTTTAAAGTGTTGAATTTGAAAGATTCAATCACTGTATCATTCCATCATCATTTAAGAAATGGTGACTATGTTTTAAACAATACTTTATTAGAGATGGCCAAATTGAATATTAAGGATATCACACTCGCTGCGAGTGGGGTTTTCCCTTGTCACGAACCAATAGTTCCGTTAGTTGAAAACGGAACTATTTCTTCTATTTACTGTAATTACTTAAATGGTGCTGTTGCGAAAACTGTTAGTGCTGGTAATTTAAAAGGTAATCTTGTGATGCAGACGCACGGTGGTAGACCAAGAAGTATTGAAGCAGGGGAACTTGTAATTGATTATGCATTCATCGCCGTTAGTGCGGTTGATCCACAAGGTAATGCGAACGGTGTAGACGGTAAGACTGTTCTAGGGCCGATAGGATATAGTATTAGTGATGCGAAATGTGCTAAGACGACTATATTAGTAACGGACTCATTAGTGGATGAATTATCTTTTAAAGAGATTAAAGCTGAGTGGGTTGATTACGTATTGGTGCTTGATGAGATTGGGGATCAAAATAAAATCCAATCAGGGACGACTTCTGTTACTAAAAATCCTGTTGCTTTAAAGATTGCTAGAGATACAGTTCAAGTGATTGAGGATACAGGGTATTTAAAAAATGGAATGAGTTTTCAAACAGGTGCAGGTGGAACGAGTTTGGCTGTAGCTAAGTATTTAAAGAAGAAAATGATTAACCAAAATATAAAGGGTTCGTTTGCCTCTGGAGGTATTACTGGATTCTTAGTTGATATGTTGGAATTAGGGTTGTTTGAAGAGTTATACGATGTTCAGTGTTTTGATTTAGATGCTGTTGCTAGTGTTAAAAGAAATAAAAATCATCACATTATGACAGCGAGTGAATATGCGAATCCAGATGCTTCTCCAATTGTGGATAAGTTGGATGTTATGATTCTTGGAGCTGCTGAGATTGATTTAGATTTTAATGTTAACGTTACGACTGATTCATACGGAAATATCATGGGAGGTTCAGGTGGACATTCTGATACTGCTGAAGGAAGTAAGTTAGCGATTGTTGTTACTAATTTAGTAAAAGCTAGAACACCTATTGTAGTAGATGAGGTTATTACTAAAACGACTCCAGGAAGTTCTATTGATATTTTAGTTACTGAGTACGGAGTGGTAGTTAATCCTTTAAGAAAAGATTTATTAAATGCTCTTCAAAAGAGTGAACTTAATATAAAGTCAATGAATGAGTTAAGAGAGATTGCTAAAAAGTTAGTAGGTCAGGAAAAAGCATTTAAACCTTCTGGAAGACAAATTGGTTACGTTGAGTACCGTGATGGTACTGTAATTGATTATTTGAAAGCTGTATGAGAATTGAAATAGCGTTTGATTCTTTACTGGATGACGCTAAAAGAGTTCTAGAAGCGAATGACCTAAGCTTCGATAAAGATATTGAACTAACGTTAGTAGCGATTGAAGAAGAAGTAATTGGGACAATTTCCTTAAGCACGAACATAATTAAAGGCTTAAGTGTTTTAAAGGCTCACCAGGGTAAGGGTGTAGCTACTATGCTTGTTAGTAAGTGTGTGGAGTATTTGAGTTCAATTGGTGTTCATCATCACTTTGCTTATACGAAAGAAGATAACTTTGAAGTATTTAAGGGTCTTGGTATGAGTGAGGTAGTTACAGTTGATGATGTGACGTTGTTTGAAGGTGGATTCTATACGATTGAGTCTTATTTAAATGAGTTTAAAAAGAAATACGGTCTTGATAAAGAGTACGCATCAATAGTGATGAATTTAAATCCTATGACTTTGGGTCATTTGTATTTAATTGAAAAAGCTTCAAATGAGAATGAAAATGTAATTGTCTTTGTAGTTGAAGAAGACAAGTCAGTATTTCCATTTGATTTAAGATATAGAATAGCTGTTGAAGCTTGTAAACATTTGGATAATGTAACTGTAGTACCTAGTACTGAGTATATGATTTCAAAGGCGACGTTTAGTACTTATTTTATTAAAGATGAAGGTGTTATTAATAAGTTGTTTAGTAAAATAGATTTTAAGATATTTACTGACTATTTCGCTAAAATATTACATATTAAATCACGTTATATTGGTACTGAACCTTATTGTAAGGTTACTAGTAGTTATAATGACGTTATGTTAGAGTCAGGTTTTGAGATGATTCTTATTGAAAGACTTGCTCATAATGATAAGTTTATTAGTGCTTCACTGGTCCGTGAGTTACTGAAGAAGGATATAGAGTCGATTAAGGAATACGTTCCTGAGGCGACTTATAGACATTTACTTGATTTTAGAGGATAGAGAAGCAAGATACTACAGACAGATGGAACTGAGTAAGAAGTATCAGTTACCTCTTGTTGTGGTTAGAGTTAATTACCCAGGGAATAAAGAAAACTATATAGTTAACTCGGTGTTTAATTTACTAAATATTGAGTTAACTTATCTTTATAATGAGGTTATTAGCTTAAGTGAAGGACCAGTTCTAATTGGTGTTGTGGATAAGGACCCAATTGAACTTAAGAAGTACGGTATAAAATTAGAGGAATCTGAGCTTGGAAGAATGATTGATTTTGATGTATATGATTCTGAGTTTAAACAAGTATCTAGAACTGATTTAGGTCTTACTTCGAGATCTTGTATTATTTGTGATGAACCTGCTCATGAATGTATTAGATCTATGAAGCATAGTTTAGATTCAGTTAGAAATGCATATGATAATTTATTTATAGAGTTTATTTCTAAACGTTTAGGTGAATTCGCAAGGGCTAGTTTGTTTGAGGAGTTGGATTTAAGTCCTAAACCAGGACTAGTAACTCCCTTTAGTAACGGGTCTCACAAGGATATGGATTATAGTCTTATGAAGGCTTCTATCGAGTCTTTGGACTTTACTGAGTTAGCGAGAGCTAGTTTTAAGGGATATAGTGAGGCAAAAGAGGCTGGAGTACTATTAGAAAAAAGTATGTTTAACGCTACGAATGGAGTGAACACTCATAAGGGTGGTATTTATTTACTAGGAACGATTATTTACGCATTTGTTTATTCTATGAAGCAGGATATTTCATTAAAAGAAGCGATTAAAGATGTGAGTAAGGACTCCCTTAAACTTTATAGTGATCCAAGTTATTCATCTCATGGGAAAGACGTCTTTATTAAATACGGTTTACCTGGGATATTAGGAGACTCTGAAGAAGGATTTCCTCTTATATGGAAGAACTTGGAGTTTGACGGAACACGGTTATTACTTAAACTGATGTCTGAATGTGATGATACTACTATTCTTTATAGACACGGACTTGATGTGTTAGAAGAAGTAAAAGATATGAGTAGGGTTTATAATGCTAGCGCATTGGATGAAATATTTATTAGAAGAAATATATCTCCTGGAGGAAGTGCTGATTTGTATTCAGGGGTTAAGATGATTCAGAAAATAAATGCTTTTAGGAGGTAGTTATGTACGAATTATTATATAAAGGGAAACTTCCAATAAAGATGTTCTTAGTTAAAAAGGCGGCTACTATACCGCATTTGTCTCATGAATTAAAAGTGTTTCACGTAGTTGAAGGGGATTATATCTTCCATTCAAATATGGAAGAAACGCCAGTAAGTGAGGGGAATGTTTTTGTAGTTGGATGTGGACATATCCATTCTTTCCACAGAGTGAGTGAGACTGGAAATGTTAAGGTGATGTATATTAATGTTGATCACTTTAAAGATATATGTAAGATTTCACATATTGATGATCTTGAAAGAGATGATGAGGCTTTGAAAGAGTTGTTTCATAGTGTTGAAGCTGATGATGACTTGTTAATACTTAGTAAACTAAGTTTAGTATTAAGAATGGTTTATTCGTCTATTACGCATCAATGTGATACAAGAGCGATTGATATTGTTTCTTTGGTTATCGAGTTTATGTTAACGAATTATAAAGAGAAAATTGTGATTGCTGATATTGCTGATATGTTGAAGGTGAATTCTAAACAATTGATGAGGCAGTTTAAGTCGGTAACTGGATACACTATGCTTAAGTATTTAACTATTGCTAGGCTGAATGCATCACTTATTGATTTGCATTTGAATAAGACGATTATGGAAGTAGCACTTAATAACGGCTTTTCAGATCAAAAAGGATATCACAAAAGTTTTAAGGAATACTTCTTAATGACGCCTAAGGAATACAGGGTGAATGTGTTTAAGATGTAACTTATTGGTATAAAATTTGTTTCAAAAGACTCTCAATTGGGAGTCTTTTTTTATGAGTGAGGACTACAATTTATATGAACAAATATAAAGGAGATAATTATGAGAACAATTAAATTAATGGTTGGTATTATGGCTGTTTCAGTACTTGCAGCTTGTACCAAAGAAGTAGAAGTACCCGTAGAGATTCCTGTTGAAGTAGAAGTGATTAAGGAAATTGAAGTAGAAGTTATAAAAGAGGTTTATATAAATGAGTCTTTCTATCATGAAATGGAGTTTGAAGGTAGTGGTTATACACCTTCTTACACGTATTATTTGAGTGGTAGTTTATTAGATGATGTCATTACTGATTTAAGAATCGATATGGTTAGTCAATTTGGTGTGAGTAAGAGATCAAGTGACTATTTAATGAATAACTTAAAGGTTCAAATTGGTGGGACACTTAAAAATCAAACAATTGATTTATTCGTTGGTGGATCAAGTGAGAATATTCCACAGATCTTTAATAATATTAAAGGTGAATCTATAACACCTGAAATGTTGGTGTTGGATTTAGTAGTTCAAGGAGCTTATCCTGGTGCACCTGTGATGTTTGTTGAAGAGATTTGGGGAGTTATCGCAAACGGAGTTGGGATAACAATCAATGAAGAGACTACTTTGATGGAGTTTACGGAAGCTATTGGGCTTTATGATGTTGATAGAGCTGTTATTAAGAACGGATATAAGTCTATTGGATTAACTGGTAAATGGGGAGGAAACTCTTATAATAATCAGTTAACTGCGCTAGAGGATTATATTGTGAGTCATGAAATGACTTTGGAAGAAGCGTATGAACTAGTATCAACGACTAATCAAGCTGAAGATAGGGACGTTGTGGCTGGTGCTACTGTATTCTTTGATCCTAAGATTCAAAGTATATTTAAACTAGCTGCTGGTGTTGTTGATGAGGTTAGTGTAGAAGAAGAGGTTAATGAGTCAGGTGAGAGTGTAATTACTGTTGAAGTAACTGGTCTTAATTCGATGACTGTTGAGGTTACTGTGTTGGACGGTGTTATCGTAAGTATGGTTGTTGTAGCGCATACTGAAACGGAATCTATTGGTGGTACTTTGATCGAGTCTGGTGAGTTTGCTGGGTTGATTATTGATGAACAAACTGATTTAGATAGTGTGGATGTTGTGGCTGGTGCTACTTATACTTCTAATGCATTAATTGAGGCTGCGAGAGTTGCTTTAGAAACGTATAATAATTAGAGAACCTTCGGGTTCTTTTTTTTGGTTTATTCGTGAAACACCAGGGTGCGTGTAAAATGTGAATTCGGTAAATATTAGTTATATAATTATGATGTTTATAGGGGAAGATATGTTTTAAAATGTGGTAAAATAGGTGTGGTGAAAAGAAGATGAAATTATTATTTGATGAGATTAAGAAATTAAAAAAAAGTAAGAATAGAATTATCATTGGGATTGATGGACCTGCTGCGGCTGGGAAGTCTACTTTAGCGTATAAAATAGCTGAGGATTTTGATGGTAGTATTTTCCATATGGACGACTATTTTTTAACAGATGACTTAAGGACGGAACATCGTTTAGGGACACCTGGTGGAAATGTTGATTATGAGAGAATGCACAAGGAGATTTTTACGAATCTTACTAATGACAGAATAGAATATAATAAATATAACTGTTCTACAAAGAAATTTGAAGAAGAGATTGAAGACGTTAAAGATGTAATAGTGATTGAAGGGGTTTATTCGCATAGACCTGAGTTCAAACGTTATTATGATTTAGCAGTGTTTGTAGATATTGAAAAGGAAATCCAATTGAATAGACTTGAATTACGCAATGCGAAGTTGATTAACAGATTCTTAACAGAATGGTTGCCAATGGAGAATAAGTATTTTGATGCGTTTGATGTTAAGAATAAGTCTGATTACATTGTGAAATAGGTGAATTATGGATCAAAAATACATCACAGTAAAAGGTGCACGTGAGAATAACTTAAAAGATATTGATATTAAGATTCCACGTAATAAATTCGTCGTTATGACTGGACTTTCTGGAAGCGGAAAGTCTTCTTTAGCATTTGATACAATTTATGCTGAAGGTCAAAGAAGATACGTTGAGAGTTTAAGTGCTTATGCAAGACAGTTCTTAGGGAATATGGATAAGCCAGACGTTGATCAAATCGAGGGGTTATCACCAGCGATTAGTATAGATCAAAAAACAACGAGTAAGAATCCTCGTTCAACTGTAGGAACAGTTACGGAGATTTATGATTACTTGAGACTTTTATTTGCCCGTGTTGGAGTTCCATATTGTCCAACACATCAGATTCCGATTTCTTCACAGTCTGTTGAACAGATGATTACTAAGATTTATGAGCATGATGAGGGTGCTAGAGTTTATATTTATTCTCCTATTGTCAGTGGACAAAAAGGAACTCACGCTAAGACTCTTGAACAAATTGTGAAAGATGGATATGTTCGTGGTCGTGTTAATGGAGATGAAGTAGAGTTTGATGGGAAGATAAAGTTAGAAAAAAATAAGAAACATAGTATTGATATATTAATAGATAGATTAAAACTAAGTACTAAGAACCGTTCACGAATCTATGATTCTTTAGAGACGTCTTTAAAGTTATCAGAAGGATTAGTGTACGTAGTGATTAGTGGTGAAGAACATGTGTTTAGTGAGAAGTTTGCATGTCCTCATTGTGATTTTACTATTCCTGAATTAGAACCGAGGTTCTTTTCGTTTAACTCTCCGTTCGGGGCTTGTCCTGAATGTAAGGGTATTGGTACTCATACTGAGTTGAGTGTTGATTTGGCGATTGATTATGAGAAGACATTATTTGAAGGTGCGTTTAGACCTTGGGGTAATTCTATTGATAAGTTATCAATCTTCGGTCAACAATTAATAATTGGTATGAAACATTATGGGATTGATACTAAGAAGAAGTTAAAAGATTACACGAAGAAAGAACGATCAATTTTATTCTATGGTGGAAAAGAAGAGATAGAGTTCAAATTCAAAGGTAAGAGCGGAATGAAGCATGAGAGATTCCGTAGGTTTGAAGGAATCATTGAACATATGGAACGTAGAAAACAAGAAACTACTAGTGACTGGGTTGTACGCTGGGTGGAACAGTATTCTATTGAGACTGAATGTCCTGTATGTAAAGGTAAAAGATTAAGTGATGAAGCGTTGAGTGTTAAGGTTGGTGGAATTAATATCCATGAGTTTACTGAGAATGCGACGCGTAAAGCATTACATTTTGTTGAAAATTTAGAGCTGAGTGAGAAAGATACTCAAATAGCTAATATGATAATAAAAGAGATAACAGAAAGACTTAGTTTCTTAGTTGATGTGGGGTTAGATTATTTAACGCTTAACCGTAGAGCTGGTACTTTATCAGGTGGGGAAGCACAACGTATTAGATTAGCTACTCAAATAGGTTCTAGACTAAGTGGTGTGTTATACGTTTTAGATGAGCCTAGTATTGGACTTCATCAAAGAGATAATCACCGTCTTATTAAGACGCTTAAATCTATGAGAGATCTAGGGAATACGTTGATTGTTGTTGAACATGATGATGAAACGATGTTAGAGAGTGATTATATTATTGATATTGGACCACGTGCTGGTATATTAGGTGGAGAGATTGTAGCTGCTGGTACACCAAAACAAGTAATGAAGAATCCAAGATCAATTACTGGTCAGTATTTATCAGGAAAAATGAAGATTGATGTGCCTGAAACAAGAAGAAAAGCGACTGAGTTTATAAAAATAAAGGGTGCTAAAGAGAATAACTTAAAGAATATTGATGTGGATATCCCAATGGGTGTGTTTACAGCTGTTACTGGTGTAAGTGGTAGTGGGAAGTCTTCTTTAATTAATGAGGTTCTTTATAAAGGAATTTCTAAGGAAATATATAAAAGAAAAGTAATACCAGGTGAACATGACAAGATTGAAAATGTTGATTTAATCGATAAGGTAATTGATATTGATCAATCACCTATCGGTAGAACTCCAAGATCAAATCCTGCGACTTATACAGGTGTGTTTGATAATATCAGAGACCTGTTCGCTATGACTAATGAAGCGAAGTTAAGAGGATATTTAAAGGGGCGTTTCTCGTTTAATGTTAAAGGAGGACGTTGTGAGACTTGTCGTGGAGACGGTGTTATTAAGATTGAAATGCATTTCTTACCTGATGTGTACGTTCCTTGTGATGTGTGTGCTGGTAAAAGATATAATTCAGAGACGTTGGAAGTTAAGTATAAAGGAAAGAATATTGCTGATGTACTAGGCATGACTATTAGTGAAGGTGTTAAGTTCTTTGAGAATATTCCGAAGATTCATAGAAAGCTTGAAACGATTGAGAAGGTTGGTTTAGGGTATATTAAACTAGGGCAATCTGCGACAACACTTTCAGGTGGTGAAGCACAGAGAGTTAAGTTAGCGAGTGAGTTACATAAACGTATTACTGATAAAACTCTTTATATTTTAGATGAGCCTACTACTGGGTTACATGCTGACGATGTTAAAAGGTTATTAGCAGTTCTTCAAACGATTGTGGATAAAGGTGCTACGGTTGTGGTTATTGAACATAACTTAGACGTTGTTAAAGTAGCTGACCATATTATAGACCTTGGACCAGAAGGTGGAGATTTAGGTGGAATGATAGTTGTTGAAGGAACACCTGAAGATATTATAAGATGTGAGGAATCTTATACTGGTCAATATTTAAAGAAAGTGTTAGGGGATTAAGATGAAGAATCAAAAAACATTTGTATTAGACCTGTCGAGTAATTTCTTCAGAAACCCATATTTAAATATGTTTGTTAAGTCACTAATAGGTGTAGCTCTTTATTACGTTATTATTATTAATGCAAATATTGTTACATTTACTGGAAGATTTGATATAGTATTATTTGCAATCACGCATATATTAATTGAGACGATTTTGATTAGATACGTTTATCGTTATTTAACAAAATACATCATCATGAGTTTCGGTGTTGTGTTAATCTTACCGATTACTGTTGCGGCTACTATTGCTTATTTAGTTAACCAACCATATGTAATGTTTCCAAACACGGAATCATTCTTAGGGTTCGTTGTTATATTTATGACTAGTAGAAAGATTGTATCGATTTTGATTCAAAGATATATTAAAAGAAAAAAATACGAAAAACTATTAACTGAGAGGGTGAGCAAGGATGTATGATCATATTTACCAACCACTAACAAATAGTATTAATTTAGGATTTTTATCAATTCAATACTATGCATTGGCAATTCTAACAGGTATATTAGTAGCGTTATGGATTGCTTACAGAGAAGTTAAGAAATTAAGATTAAATCCTGATGATTTAACGGATGGATTTAGTTATGGACTTATTATTGGTATTTTAGGAGCAAGATTCTACTACGTTATATATGAGTGGGATAGTTATAAGAACAATATTATTTCGGCTCTTTATATATGGAATGGGGGAATGGCAATTCATGGTACGATTATCGCGGTTGCTGTGTTCTTGTATTTCTATACTAAGAAAAGAAATCTTAACATATTTAAGTTTATTGAAATCTTAGTGCCTGGGTTTTTATTAGCACAAGCGTTTGGTAGATGGGGTAACTTTATGAACCAAGAAGCTCATGGTGGACCAGTACCTGGTATTGGTTTAGATGCGCAAAGAGAGTTCTTAAGTGAAACACTTAAATTACCACAGTTCATAGTAAATCAAATGTATTTATATGGACCAGATGGGTTACAGTATTATCATCCAACATTCTTGTATGAATCTATTTGGAATGTAGCTGGATTTTTAATTATGTTCTTTGTTTTAAGAAATATCAAAAAATACTGGATTGGTGAAGCAGTTAGTTTCTATTTAATTTGGTATTCAATTGGTAGATACTTTATAGAAGGAATGAGAACAGACAGTCTTTATGTATGGGGAACTGACATTAGAATGGCACAACTAATTTCTATTGTATTAGCATTAGTTGGTATTGCTTGGTTCATTTATAGAAGAATGAGTGAATTATATGCAGTTGAATATAAGGAGTATGTCGAACAGGGGGAATAAGTAATGGTATATGATGTAATTGTAATTGGTGCAGGGCCTGCGGGAATGAATGCAGCAATTTATGCGAATAGAGCGGGATTAAGCGTTCTTATGTTAGAAAAAGGAGCACCAGGTGGTCAAATGGTTAACACTGCAGAAGTGGAAAACTATATTGGACTAGGTAAATTAAGTGGTGCTGACTTATCACTTAAAATGTTTAATCATACGCAAGAATTAGGTGTGGAGTATGGATATGGAGATGTTACAGGAATTGTTGACGGAACTCCTAAGAAAGTAATCACAGCTGATTCTGAATACGAAGGAAAAACAATAGTTATTGCGACTGGTACGTCACCAAGACCACTAGGTGCAGAGAATGAAGATAGATTTGCAGGTAATGGAATTAGTTGGTGTGCTATTTGTGATGGTCCTTTATTTAAAGGGAAAGACGTTGTTGTAATCGGTGGAGGTAATTCAGCGATTGAAGAAGCAGTGTATTTAGCTGGGTTAGCTAAAAAAGTTACAGTATACGCAAGAAAAGCATTACGTGCTAATCCTGTGTATGTGAAGCACGCACTTGAAAAAGACAATATTGAAATTGTTCTAAATACTTCTATCACTAAGTTTGTTGGGGAACAACATATCACTGGTGCAGAGATTAAAGATAATGAAACAGGAGAAACATCAAGTATTTCATTTGATGGAGCCTTCATCTTCATTGGATTTAATCCTAAAACAGAAGCATTTACAGATTTAGGGATTTTAAATGAAAATAAAAACATTATTGTAAATAAACATATGGAGACTTCAATTCCTGGTGTTTATGCAGCTGGAGATGTACTTGATAAAGAATTAAGACAAATCGCAACAGCCGTAAGTGATGGTGCTATCGCTGCGATGCAAGCGAGTAAATTTATTGAAAGTATAGAGTAATAATATGAGTTTTGCGTCTGATGTAAAAAAAGAATTAACACTACTTGTGGGAGACCCTTGTTGTCAAATGGCTGAGTTATCAGCCCTTTTGCGCAGTAATGGGGAAATATTTATCTCAAGTAATGGACTTAAAATAGATTACTTAACGCAGAACCCAACGATTGCTAAAAGAGTTGTTAAATTACTGAAGAGGGTATATAAGACTGAAATCGAATTAATTACGAAAAAGCAGAATAGACTAAATAAAAGAAATACATACGTCGTAAGAGTAACAAAAGACGTTAGTTACATCATTAGTGAGTTAGAATTAATGGAAGGATTAACTCCGATTAATAATATCCCAACTAATTTGGTGAATACTGATTGTTGTAAAAGATCTTACTTAAGAGGTGTATTTATCTCTTGTGGATCTGTTAATAATCCTAGAACATCGAATTATCATCTTGAGTTATTATTGAAAGATGCAATTCATGCGAAAGATATTTTAGAACTTATTAATACGTTCGCCTATAATGCTAAGATGATTGAAAGACATAAGGGATGGATGATTTATATTAAAGAAGCTGAAAAGATATCAGACTTCCTCAAACTAATCGAAGCCTATGGTTCTGTAATGAAGTTTGAGGATGTACGTATTTATAGAGATATATCAAATTCAGTTAACAGAATGAATAACTGTGATATCGCGAATCAAAAGAAAGCGATGGTCTCAGCTCAAAAACAACTTGATGATATCCAATTGATTGAAGAAAAAATTGGTTTAGAGAAGATAACTGAACGATTAAGAGAAGCTGCAATTCTTAGAATTGAGAATCCGGATGCTTCTATTAATGAACTTTTAGATTATGCTGAAGAGATTACTGGTAAGGAAATGAGTAAGTCAGGAATGAATCACAGATTCAGAAAACTAAGAGAAATAGCGAATGAATTAAGGGAACGTTAGTTCCTTTTTTTATGCAAAAAAAAAGACTAATCAGTCTTAATTTTAAATAATTCATCCTTGTTGATGCCTAAAGCATCGGCAATTCTTTCAAGAGTATCGATTGTGATGTTTTTTTCGCCTCTTTCAACACTCCCAATATAAGTTCGGTGAAGTCCAGCTCTATAGCCTAATTCTTCTTGCGATAATCCTTGCGCAATTCTTTCTTCCTTTATAAGGAAGATTATTTCATTTCTCCAACTCATAATATCACTACCTTTATAAAAAGGATACGATATTTATATAAGTCACTCTACACTCTAAAGGTAGCACGTTTTAAAAGAAGAACAGATATCTCCTTGTGTTGAGGTGAAGAGTATTTTATAATTAAATGTAGGATTATCCAGGGAGGTATTATGGAACATATAAATGAACAACTGATTAAAATAATCAGCGCTGAACAAGGAGTAAGTATAAAACAGATTAATACTGTTTTAGAATTACTAGAAGAAGGGAATACCGTGCCGTTTATCGCACGTTATAGAAAAGAGCAAACAGGAGCATTAGATGAAGAACAAATTCGTTTAATAGCAAAAGAATATGAGTATGGTCAAAACTTAAAGAAACGTAAAGATGACGTACTACGCTTGATAGAGGAAAAAGGAATGTTAACTGAAGAGTTGGCTAAAGACATTAATAAGTCTACTAAGTTAACTGAGGTTGAAGATCTTTATAGACCTTTCAAAGAGAAGAAGAAAACGAGAGCTACTGAAGCGAAGAGAAAAGGATTAGAACCACTTGCTAAGTCTATATTAGCGAATGAGGAAAATCTAATGGTATTAGCTGAAGAGTATATTTCTGAGGAAGTGGAAAGTGTTGAAGCGGCTATTTTAGGAGCGAAAGATATTATTGCGGAAGATGTGTCTGATAATCCTAAGTATAGAAAATTCATTAAAAACCAGATTCAAAAATTAGGTAAGTTAAAAGCAGTCGTTGTTAAAAAGAATATTGAAAAAGATGAAAAAGGTGTGTTTGAACAATACTATGATTATACAGAAGATATATCTAAGATTGTTCCACATAGAGTGTTGGCTATTAATAGAGGGGAATCTGAAAAGATATTAAGAGTTTCAATTGATGAGAATCAAGAAAACATTCTTTATTTCTTAAAGAAAGACTTTATCTCTCAAACAGGTGAGGCTGCACAGTATATAGAAGAAGCGATTGAAGACGGTTATAAACGTCTTATTAAAGGTAGTGTTGAAAGAGAAACTAGATCAGAGTTAAAAGAGTTGGCTGAAGAACAAGCTATTAAGGTCTTTGGTGAAAACTTAAATAACCTTCTACTTCAACCACCTATGAAGAACAAAAAAGTTTTAGGAGTCGATCCTGCATATAGAACTGGTTGTAAACTAAGTGCTCTAGACAGTACTGGTAAAGTACTAGAGATAGGTGTAATGTATCCACATCAAAAGTATATTGGTGAAAAGGTACATCCTGAAAGAGTAGCTAAGGCAAAAGCGATGGTTACTAAGATGGTTAATAAGTATAATATTGATCTTATTGCGATTGGTAACGGTACTGCTTCAAGAGAGACTGAAAGTTTTATTGCTGACTTGATTACTGAAATGAACCTATCATGTGCTTATGTAATTGTTAATGAAGCAGGAGCTTCTGTTTATTCAGCAAGTGATAATGCAAGAAAAGAGTTTCCTGATTTTGAAGTAGAAGAAAGAAGTGCTGTTTCTATTGGTAGACGTTTACAGGATCCTTTAAGTGAACTTGTTAAAATAGATCCAAAATCAATCGGTGTAGGACAGTATCAACATGATGTAACACAAAAGAGATTAAACGAACAACTTAATTTCGTGGTAGAGACTGCGGTAAATAGAGTTGGAGTTAATATTAATACAGCTTCTCAAGAATTACTTCAATACGTATCAGGTCTATCAAAAACGGTAGCTGGTAATATTGTTAAATATAGAGATGAGTTCGGTAAGTTTTTAAGCAGAAAAACAATTAAAAAGGTATCTAAATTAGGTCCTAAGGCATTTGAACAATCTGTAGGATTCTTACGAATCTTAGATGGTAAAGAGCCTCTAGACATGACTGGTATCCATCCAGAGAGTTATGATGTTGCTTATGAGATTCTTAATACAATTGGACTTAAACAAAATGATATTGGTACTACTGATTTGATTAGTAAGATTGAATCTTTAAATAGAGAAGACTTATTACTTAAAGTATCAACAGATGATTATACACTGAATGATATATTAGATTCACTTATTGCACCAAACAGAGATCCTCGTGATGAGTTTGATGCACCTGTATTAAAGCAAGGTGTACTAAAGTTAGAGGATGTTAAGATTGGTATGGAATTAACTGGTACAGTAAGAAATGTTGTAGACTTTGGAGCATTTGTTGACTGTGGAGTTAAGGAAGATGGATTGGTTCATATATCTAAACTGTCTAGGAACTATGTTAAACATCCTATGGATGTGATACAAGTAGGACAAGTTGTTAAGGTTTGGGTTATTGATGTAGACCTTAAAAAAGGAAGACTAGCTCTTTCAATGTTAGAACCAAAACAATAAATAGTAGGAGGGTTATATGAAAGGTAGATTAAATTTACTTATAATATTAGCATTCTATGGGGGTGCTATATACTCGTTAAGACTTGCTGAATTGTCAGGTGTTTGGGAATATTATTTAAAAGACGTACCTGTGTTAACGGGTTTTATTGAGGAATACTTTTTATACTTCATCTATGGAAGTGCAGCTTTATTAACGCTGTCTCTGTTGGTAGGCAAAAAACCACGAATGTTGCGTAAGTTCTTTGGGGTAGTTTTAATTATATTAATGGCCTTTTACGGATATGAAACGTATAGTGTTATTACATCAGGATTAGCAGATAATTCACTTGAATACGTGGATGTAGCGTTTGTAGGAATTGGAACTCTCTTTCCTCTATATTTATCTATTAAAATGCAACACATCAAAGAAAAAAGAAGATAATGTATAAGTCAGGTGTTTACCTGACTTTTTTCTTCTCTATTTATTGACATAAGAGGTAATCTATTATAGAATAAATAGGCATTAATATGGAGTAGTACTCAAGTGGCTGAAGAGGTGCCCCTGCTAAGGGTATAGGTCGTTTACGCGGCGCGAGAGTTCAAATCTCTCCTACTCCGCCAGTTTTAACGCATAGGTATGAGAAAATTTGACTCTAGGGTATAAGCTACGAGTGAAGTCTCTCCTACCTTTTTTTTATATTTCAATATGACTTACTGGTGCATACTTCCTATGATCCTGCAACATTAGATTCTTAGGTTTATGTAAATACCTCTCAGTTACTATTAAATTACAATGACCTAAAGTGTTTCTTATAAATTCAAGATCCGCTCCGTTGTTGTAACACATAGTAGCATACGTATGTCTGAATTTATGAAAGCTGATACTTATCTTATCTGATAGGTTCAGCTTTTTTTTGATTTTAGCAATCATTCGGTCTAATGACTTACTACTGATTTGTCTTTTACCGTCTAAGGTTGTAAATAAATAGTCTTGAGGGTTTATCACTTCTATATATCTTCTTAGTATTTCTATTGTGTTATCAGATATAAAAACAGTGCGATCCTCTTTGGTCTTAGTGAAATCAAGATAAAGCGTATTATTCTCTAAGTCTAGGTTGCTTTTACGCAAGTTTCTAAGTTCATTCTTTCGTACTCCAGTATCGAGTAATGTATAGATTATTGCTCTCGCTCTTATCACTTCAATTAAGTGTGAGTTTACTTTTAGATATTTGAAGATTCTTTTAAGAATTTTCTCGTCTATAATTTGGATCTCTTTCCTAGTTTCATCTAGGGATCTAAAATTACTAAGTTTGTTTTCACTTATGTACTTTCTATCATAGCAATAAGTAAGAGCTTGTTTTAAAGCACTGATCCTTTTATTGATTGATATGTTCTTGATACCACGTTTACGTTCATATGAAATGTATAAAAATATAGAATCATGTGTTACTAAGTCTGATGTTCCTATACCTATTGATTTCAGAAAACTTATTATGTATTTGAGAGTTTTCTCATAGTATATGTATGTTGGTTCTCTGTTAGCTACTTTAGATCTATTTAAGTATAATGTTGCAATCTGATCTAAAGACAAAAATATGTTTTCATTCTCTATTAGTGTAGTTACTAATCTTTCAAAATTGTTCATTATATCACGTCCTTTAATTTTTATTATAAAGACGCACTAAGTCTGTAACTGTCAGTGTAGAGAAGTTTTCATCATTTTGTTAAATCTTTATAGAGTAATTCTAATGGAGTTACTTCGAATATCTTACAAAGCTTTTCTATCGTTGAAACTTTCATGTTAACTGATTCTCCAGACTCCCAACGCTGAATTGTTCTAACATTAGTTTGCATGATTGAACTTAACTCTTTTTGAGTCATAGCTTTAGGCTTAAAATTGTCTCTAAGAAACGCTAAGTTGCGATTAAAGTATTTATCCATATTTACTCCTCCTGTTCTTGACACGGCAAATAATGTCGTGTAGTATAGTAAATGAAGTAACACGGCAAATAATGTCGTGTTAGGTTTAAATGAAAAAGTGGAAGTCTGCAAACTCCTACTTAATCGTGTGTATATAGTTTCTTCTCTACAGGGAAATTATATCACGTTTAGATAGATCATATCAATTCAGACAGTTATGTAAGACTAGAGGGCTTTAACTGTCTGTCTTGTTGCTATCAGAAAGAGAGCGTGATTTAAATGTTTCATGAAATCTGAGTTAAGGCTGATCGTAAAGGTTAGCTGAAAATTAAATAGACTAGCATTTATTAATTTTCATCACAAATCTTCCTTTCTAATATTTATTATGGTTGGGGATCTCACTACTAATGCTAGTCAGTAGTTTAAAAGAGATCCCCAGCTTTTTATTTTGAAAGTAGGTGTCTACGTGAATAAAGTATTGAAAAAGTTAGATAGGTTATTAGATCCTTTGTATTTATCACGTAAAGATAAATCTAAGTTGAAATACAAACAAAAAATGATGTTGAATAAACTGAATATAGCTAGGCAAGAGAAGAACTCCCACTCAAGGGACAGACTATATTCTGAGGTTGATTCAATCGCAAGTTCAATACAAGGGTTATTGTTTAAAGCTCGTAAAAAAAGAAAAGGTGCAATTAAACGATTCTATAAGTAATGAGAGTTGAAGAAAGAATTAGCCAAAGCATCAATTCGCTGTTCGCCACTATTGAGGGAAAGAACGTAAGCCGTATTAAGGTTGCTAATGGTATCAATCCGACTGATCGTGAAAAAGTTAAGTACTTTAGAAAACGAGCTTTAAGCAATACAGTTACAAAAGGTCAAAAGACTTATGCAAAAAAAAGACTTAAAGAATTAGGGGGGATCTAGTATCTATGAATTTATCTAATAAACTTCCTAACACAAAATATTCTTTACTTGATAGATATACATATCATAGCAACAGAATGTTAAATGATAGTTTGTCTCTCTATGACAGACGTGTTGCAGAAGTTAAAACAAATAAGATCATGGCTAAAATGCTTTACGAATCAAAAGACAATAAGAGTAAGAAGATTGCTGGAGAGTTTTGGTCTAGTTATAAAAGACTTGCTAAGAAGTGGAGCATCAGAGCTTAGAAAAGAGGTGGATCATGGGCGGTTACGATTTAAAGAGGTCTAAAGCTAATTTAAAAGAAACATTGGGGCATTTTATGAATGTTAGCAATGGTTCAATAAAAATGAAATGGGATAACACCTTACAAGGTTTTAAGCTTGTAGATAAAGAAGATGATTTTAATCGTGTTATTGTTCTTATTGATGAAAATACTAACGGTATTGTTAGAGACGATAATGTTATTAAAGTCAATCCTAGATCAGTTAGAGAATATTACAAGATTAAAGATGCCTTTCAAAACGGTTTCTCATTCAGTGCTACTAACAGACAAAATGTTACTGATAGAAAAGACTGGGAGTATTTCAAATATGATTTATATAATCAAATGGCTAAGAGTTCTGAACAATATAAAAATCGTGTAATGAATAACAGAGTTAAGAAGATCATTGCAAAAGAAAAGGGTTACTCCATTTCTGATAAAAAGAAATATTTTAAGAGTAGAGTTAACGATCAGAAGTTAACTGCTGGGCAAAGGCGTTATGCAATATCATGGTTAAACAGAAATTAGATTTTAGAAAAGAGGGGTTACATGAATTATAAAGATTTTGCTTATAGTCTTGATAACCCAGTCAAGACGGCTATAAAAAGAGCATTTAAGATTGTGATTTATACATTACCAGTTTATCTGATGTTGTTGGTCATCATTGCATTTGCAATATATCTATAGAAAGGCGGTATATTATGCCGAAAAAGAAATACTCACTAAAGGAAAAGCTAGATCACTATGTTAGTAGATCAAACAATAAAAACTTATCACGTTCGAAAAGAGTGTATGCACTTAATAAAGTAATAGATTTAGCACCACTCTCTGATTTACCTTATGAGGCGCAAAAGTTACGTCATGAGCGTAGTTTATTGAAAATCATTAGTGATCCTAAAAATAGTAAGAAAAATACTAGAGCAAGAATCAAGAAATGGACTGATTCTTTACTCAATAATTAATATCATGAAATTAAATCTTAATCATTCATGGTGGAGCGTTAAAAATTATTATGATCGTTTCTTGAGAACACATGAAAATTGTTGGAAATACTACTCAGAAAAAGAGTATCGAATTTATAAGAGAAACGGTGGTAAAAGAGAATTTCGACCGTTAGAGGTTAAGTGATATAAGGAGACTAGCAAATATGCTTAAACTATTAGAGTTATTTGGTGGTATTGGATCACCTAGAAAAGGACTTGAAAAAATAGGCATTAATTTTAAAGTAGTAGATTATGTTGAGAATAATAAACACGCAGTAAACAGCTATAACAATATATTTAACTGCAATTATTCACCGCAAGATATAAGATCCTGGAACAAAAAAATTGATACAGATATTATTTTTCATGGTTCACCTTGTCAAGATTTTTCTAAAGAGGGAAAGATGAAAGGTGCTGATCAGGGTTCAGAAACACGTTCAAGCTTATTATGGGAAAGTTTAAGGATAATTCAGAAGTTACTCCCTAAAGTTGTTATTTGGGAAAACGTTCCAACCTTAACAAGTTCAAAACATATTCATGTATTAAATAAGTATATGTTTGAATTATCAAAATTAGGTTATATAAGTGATTACAGAATACTCAATGCTCGTGATCATGGAGTACCACAAAATAGAAGAAGAATTTTTGTGGTAAGTCAGTTAAAGGACTATTACATATCTGATGTTTTGAACGTTCCCTTTAGAAGTAAAAGAAGTATATCAGAGTACGTAAATGTTTATAGCGATATAAATCATGAGTACTTTGATAATTCAAGTAATCTGTATCTGCCCTTATATACAAACATCAAGGACGGTGCTGTATTAATTAGACAAGCTACATCGTGGGGTTATATTGATGCCTTTTGGGGTGATATTGTAGATGTTTCTCAACCTAATAGTGAGACTAGACGTGGTAGAAGAACTAAAGATCGATCATGTCCAACTATTACAACTGGCAAACATTTATGTCTTGTTACACAAGATAATAGGCTTAGATATTTAACATCAAAAGAAACATGGCTTTTAATGGGGTTTGATCTGAATGACTGGGAAAAAGCGAGTAAGTCAAACTCTGAAAACCAGCTAAGAAAACAAGCTGGAAATAGCATTGTGGTTGATTTGTGTTCGTTACTATTTGAGAACCTGCAACTAAATAGATTTACAAACAATAAAATTTAAGGAGACTAGCAATGGAAAACAAAGATAAAGTAGTAGAAGTAAAAGAATCAAATGAAGTTATTGAAAAGGTAAGCATGAATGAACTGACAAAAGCTCAGTTAAAGAAATTACCGGTAGTAACTGTAAGTGTTGAATTAGTTGGAAAAGAAAAGAACTTCCCAAGAGTTACGTTTATTTTCCCTAAGTTTAATGATCAGAAAGAAGTAGTTGATGAATTAGCTGTAACGCCTAAGCTGGAATCATTTGGAATCACTGAGTATAAGTTACTGACAGCTTTAAGAAAATTAGACAACCAAGAACTTAAACATTATTTTGGTACACCAGCTCGATTCTATGAGGGTGAGACAGAACATGGTAAGTATTACAGAGTTGAAGTTATGTTTGCTAAGCACTTTGTTAGAACATTCTTCTTTAGACCAACTGAGATCAGATTCGCAAATGTACTAGGTTTAGAATTACCATTCGTCAAAGAAGATAACAAGTCTGTAAATAGAACTTATAGCGACCACGTCGCAAATATGGACTTAAATGACATAGTTTCAATATAGTAGTACAGGGCTATACGGGGCAGTAATACCCGTATAGCAGTACTTTTAAAAACAAATAAGTAAATAATTAGTTCTTATTACATTGATTAATACTTACAGAAAGGTGGTTGATATTAATGTGATTAATTCAAGGCAAAACAGAGTTTTAATTGACTGGCTAACGATTACCTTTCCGAGTGATACAAAAGCTAACTTATCACGTGAAGAACGTATACAAGTTTTAGGAGAGAATGAAATACTCATTGGTTTATTAAAGATCATGGGCTTTCAGTTAGGAGATTTTACAAAAGAACAAAACAGTGGGGAGTACGATATGATCTACACTTACGGAGAACATATTAAGTTCAAACTGTATGGTATATATTCCAAAGCATTTGGTTGTAGGATCCATTCGTTTGAGTTGACTGGTAGTGGTTGTAAGGAGTTTAGGGAAAGGGGAAATTCTTTTCAGAAATTATTTAACTTTATTGACAATCCAAAAATCAAAGGTACTAGGTTAGATATAGCTGGAGACTTCTTTAAAGATCTACCTTTCACTTTAAACGATTTATTTATAAAAGTATTAAATCAAGAATTTCAATGTAATTCAAATAAGGTCAACTTTATAGGAGGTTTCAAATCTAGTAAGGACACAAAACTTTCTAAAGATCTAGGAAAATCAATTTATTTTGGAACTAGATCCACTGATGAATTACTTATATATGATAAAAAGTCAGAGCAATATAACAGAGGTCATTATTCAGATCTAGAGGACTGGTTAAGATTTGAAATCAGAATTAAGAGTATGAAGTTTGAAAGTCTATTAGAGGAGCTAATTGACGGTGGTTATGATAATTTACCGACTATATTCCATGAACTACTAAATGGTTATCTTACGTTCCTTGACAAAAGTAACTCTAAATCTACTCGAAAAGAGTATTGGAACACGTGGGTTAAATGGACTGAGTTTATAGATGTTTCCAGTAGTTTAACACTTGATAATGACTACGGTGATGATTCTACTATATCACGCAAGAGATTATGGCACTCAAAATCTGTAGCAAAATCTAAAGGACAACTTATCGGTGCTAGAGGTATTGCTGAGTATCTTGAAAATTTATCAGAGGATGTTTTTGAGGGACTGTCAAAATTTACAAATAAAGATTTAGAGATAGTAAATAGAGATCGCAAGAAAAAAGGTTTGAAAGAGTTTGCTGATCTTTATGAGTTATCAGAAGAAATATTTAAACAACTTAATGATGTTGGGTTGTTAGAAAAAAACGAAAATAAGGAGAAATGATTAATTTATGAAAAAAATATTTAGTTTATTATTAATGGTTGCTTTAGCTATTACTTTTACTGCAAGAGCTAGTGCAACAGAATTACCTATAAATGTAACTGTTTCTAACATTGGGGATCAATCCCAGGTGCAAGGAGTTACAACTGATATTACTGTTAGTTGGACTTATAGTTATGGTTATGATTATTTTGAGGTTTGGGGAAATGGTGTAAAGATTGGATCTACTACAAATAAATCTTATACATTCACTCAATCTGAACCAACTGGAGATCTGACTGTTACAGATATTAAGGTTAGAGCCTTTTATTCAAGTGGTGGTGGATATTCAGAGTATGCAGTATACGGAGATTATACTGTAGTTGATATTATTGCAAATAATGATCCATTTAATGTCAGTGTAATGAATACAATAGATTCAGATGCTGATGACGGTGTAACAAGTGATATTACAGTCTCATTTGATTTCGTGGGTTCTGCTGATTATATTGAGGTTTGGGCTGACGGGGTAAAAGTTGGCAACGCTCATTCTGTTGATAACAACATTACTTTCACAAAAAGTTCAGTAACTGGGGACTTAGTTGTAACTGATATTAAAGTTAGAGCTTTCTATAGTTCCTTAGGTGGTTTTCAAAACTTCGTAGTATTTGGCGATTATCTTGTTACTAATAATGATAATACTATTATAGAAGATTTGAGTTTTACTGGTGGGGCAGAGCCGATTGGTTCATTAATACCTTTTAGAATAGTTACTCAACTTGAATATGATTCAATAGAACTAGCCTTTAATGAATTAAAAACGATTCAAACTGAATTATCTTTATTTAGTGATTATTATCATATATTAACTTATAATGAAACTATTTATAAATATTCTTTCATTGACAAAGCTGTTGCAAATGAATTGCATGACCCTAATAAAACTGGAAATTTATCAAGTTATACTTTATCACCTTATATGAACTCAGCTTTTCAATTTGAACAGCTTTATTCTATACAATCTACAGATTTAAGCACTTTTACAAATGGAGCTAAAACAAATAACTCCGTAGAAACTAACACATATACTATTTTATTTTCTGATATTAATATAACGGAAAAAAGTCATCAAGTTTTATTCAGTCCTATGACTATAACTGATACTTTTACTGTTAATTATTATAATTATAACGGTGATTTATTAAAAACTGTTGATGTCGTTCCTAACGGTTCTAGTACTCCTCCAACTGCACCAACACGTGAAGGATATAATTTTATTGGTTGGAGCAATGATGGTTCCCTAATTACTGATGATATTAACATTTATGCGTCATTTAATATAAATGAATATACTGTAAATTTCAAAGATCATGACGGAACTATTTTAAAATCAGAATTAGTACAACATGGTAATGGAACAACACCTCCAAATGATGATCCTACTAGAGACGGTTATATCTTCTTAGGTTGGGATAGTTCTTATACTTACATTATTGCTGATACTGATGTAATCGCACAGTACAGTGGTATGGACTATACAGTAACATTTAAGAATTATAGTGGTGCTGTATTGAAAATCGAACAAGTTGAGAGCGGATCTAATGCAACAGCTCCAACAGTACCAATTAGAGAGGGTTATACATTTGATTCTTGGGACACTGTGTTTACTGGTGTTACAAGTGATTTAACAGTAAATGCAACATTTATTATTAATACTTATACTGTTCAATTTTTAGATCATGACGGTAGTGTTTTAGATACCATGACCGTAAATCATGGAAATGGTGCAACTCCTCCAGTAAATCCTACTTGGGTAGATCATGTATTTAGTGGTTGGTCTGTGGACTATAACAATATAGTTGCTGATACTGATGTAATCGCTCAGTATGATTTAGAAACATTTGAAATTACTTTCTTAGATTATGACGGTTCATTCATTGAGACTGTTGTAACTACAATCAATACAGATTCAAGTTTACCTACAGCTCCAGTACGTGAGGGTTATACTTTCACTGGTTGGTCTGAGGGTTATCAAAATGTAACTGCTAATATGACTGTATTAGCTCAGTATGAAGTTTCAACTTATACAGTTACATTCAATAATTATGACGGTTCAGAACTTGGAACGTCTACAGTAGAACACAATAAACCTGCTGTAGTTGGGTTTGATTTACCAACTAGAGAGGGTTATCAATTTAGTGGTTGGTCTCATTCTATAGAGCAAATTACAGAAGATATTACAGTTACGGCTATATTTGAACTTCCTAGTCATAGAGTAGCGTTTATGTGGCAAGGTATCATTATTGACACACAAGACGTGTTACATGGCTTTGATGCAGAAGAACCGAGTACTAATAGAGAGGGTTATACATTCTTAGGTTGGTCTGATCCTTTAACTAATATTACAGAATCAATAACTATCTTAGCTACTTATGAAAGATCTAGTTATACTGTTAACTTCTTGAATGAGGGTGTTGTATTAAAAACTCAAACAGTATTGCATGGTAATTCAGCAACTCCACCTACAGAGGATCCAACGAGAGACGGTTACTATTTTAGAGGTTGGGAAGCTTACTGGTTATTAGACAGTATTAGAGCTGATATGGATATTGATGCAATTTGGGGTATGGTTGATCCCGCTGATTATCCAGTAGTAGAAAACAAAAGAGTTCAAAAACCTTGGTTTTTCCCTAACTCTATAAATCTTAAAGTAGATTTTGTAGATACAGTAGACTATGAACGTTTTGAATTTTATGAAGTACTTATTACAGTAGGAACTACTGAGTACGTTGTAAAAAACGGTGAGTTTGTTGCTGGTGGGTTTAGTATGTTAGCTGATGATGAACAGAGTTCTTGGAGTGAATTATCTAAAACTTTAGATATTGCTATTCCATTCGGTTCATACGGTATTACCAAAGATACTGAAGTATCTGATGTTGAAATCGTTGTAGTAAGATTCAGAGATACTCAAACAGATAACTTGTTACTGAATTTCGATTATAGAGACGGTCATATTGGCTCTGTAGCGAATTTAGTTGAATCTGATGATGTATTACTTGAACCAGTTGCGGACGATTCATCTGATGAATATGACTTATATGATAGAGGTTTTATCGGTAGGTTATTATCTAAAGTATTTAAGTTTATGGTTAGATCTGATGAAGAGCTAGTTGCTGAGAATTGGGAAAAGAGAACTAAGTTCTTAGATTACTTATTCGGAGCTAAAGATCTTACAGAGACAGACGGTTGGTGGGATCGTACTTTAGACGGTATGATGCCAACTGATGAAATAGTAGAGCAAAACTGGTTCCAAAGAGTTTGGGATAGTCTGTTTGGTTCTCCTATTGAAGATGAGGTGGTTTAATGTTATTAGTAATTGAATCATTGACTTTATGGGCTGAGATCAAAACTTGGTTCGCTGATAACTGGGTGCTATTATTATTTATAGCACTAGGGGGTTATGTATTTTTAAGACTAGCTGGTACTATTGTAATGAGTTTTGTAGTAGGAGGCTTAAAACTTCTATCATCATTAACTATACAGCTCTTAATGTGGCTGTTAGGGATCGTAATGATTCCAGTACAATTTATATTCTCTAATTTCATTATCGCAATAATTGTTATTGCTTTAATAGTAGCTGGAGTGTATCTAGTATAACAGTAGTACTTATAATAATAATGATCCTGCTTAGCGGTAGGATCATTTTTTTATCAAAAGAGATAATCAAAAAGATTATCATAAAAATTATTGAATATAAATTTACTGTGTTAGGTTTTACAGTCATGCTGTTCATGGTGTGGCTAGTGTTAAGAAATGGGGCATAATAATGGTTGAAAATTCTAAATTGATAGTTCTAACATGGGCATACTTACATACCTATAAGTTAAAACAGAATCATTTTACTAAGACTCAAAGTGTAGAAATTAACAATCTCTTCTTTGATGTTGAATTACATGATCATGTATCTAAGATGATATATGACGTGAAAAAAAAAGAATTAATTATTATTAACGAATTAGGAAAATCAAAGAGAATCAAAGGTGATATATACTTTTGGAAATCTGTTGAGGGAAAGAGGGTGTATGAGAAATGTTAAAAATAATCATTTATCAGACCATTATAAATATAATACCTTTTGCAATAACTGAGTATACGATTCAGAATGGTGGATCGTCTCCAGTTTGGGTATTCTTCTTTACTTACTTGATACTACAATTCATTTGTTATCATCTGATTTTAAAAAGGTTATATATTAAACAAAAAAAGAAAGAACTGTTTGAGTAATGGATATTGTCTTAGATCAGATAGTTTCATTCTTTGTGAAATATCAGACTTTACTAATTGCAAGTACAGTCTTTAATACATTTTTATATAGGTACATTATTAGAGAACTTATTTTCTTAACATTGTGCCAAGAGGGGCAAGAGAAATCAGCAGGGATCATTAGTAGATACGTATACTTTCTAATCGTTGGTGCTATTGGTGGCGGTAAAACTTCCTTAGCTGTATTACTTACTCAGTTTTCAGAAATGGTTAAAATTCAGAAAATGAATACTTTATTAGATAAGATTAAATACTATCTATATGATTTTATTGATATTGTTTCACTACATGATTTTATTCTTGAGAATTGGGACTTTAAAAAAGTTTATCTTGATTCAGATTACGAGGAACTTTTAAAAGAGTTTCTTAAACCTCTAAATTTGTATTCCGAGGAGTTTTTATCTCTTGAGGTACAATTCACCGCTTTTAATACTTGGACGTATAGAAAAATGATTTTGAAGTACTTAGAACTGTTTTATTACATGTTCATCAGAACTAAACATGTATTAGCAAATGTAACTATTACTTCCGTAAATACTGGATCTAATGCAATGCCTTTAATGGAAAGCTTTTTACAATTATATTTAAAACCAACTTTAGCAACCGAGCTATATCTTACAGTTGTAGAAGATGAAAAAGCTATTACTGATAATTCAAGGACTTATGCTGATAATTCAAAATTAGGACGTGAGGAAAATGATGACGGTAAGGACGCTTTCACTGTAATTCTTAGACACTTAGGAGAAGAAGAAATTACAATGATAGGTGTATCTCAGAAGATAGAGGACGTTACAGCTAATAGAAGAAGATTGGCACAAGCTACCTTAGAGGTAATCTCTAAAAGATCAGTTTATTATTATGATCTTGAAATCATGTTACTTAACTTACTTATTACAAGTATTCACATGACGGAGTTGTTTGAACTGAATTATTTAGAATGGAAATTAAAGATACTAAGTATTCTAAATAAGAGAATCAAGGTTAAGAAGATTCTTAACTATATTAACAAACAGATTATATATATAAATACTTACGATTACTCAAATTCACTTTATAAAAAAATCATATTCAGAATTTTGAATCTGATTACAAAACTTGAAAATCGTTTATATGTTGTTCAATATGTCAATGTTCATGAAAGAGTTGAAACAGTCGGAGCTGAGATTGATGATAACATGATGTACGCATATAGAGTTACGATCATGTATGATGCTAACTTAGTTTATGGACTTTATGATCCACTATCATTTTCTTACATTCGTGATATTAGAAATAAAGATGCAACTATTCCTTTATCAGATCATGAACCATTTAAGACTACTAAAATGAATAAAGAAGAGTATGAACGCATGGGCTGGAGAGCTTTTAAGAAAATTATACATGGTAAGGATAAAAAAGACCAAAAGAAAAAAGAATTTGCCTTTAACTTAGATGAATTAAATATAGATTAAAAAAAAGGGAATAATCCCTTTTTTAAGTGATTCCTCTGAGTCAGTTTTAATACTGTTACAAGAGAACAGATTTAAAAGAAAAATTAGTCATGAGATTTCTGATAAGATTTATCTTTTGTGTAATTTATTATACCTTGTTTTGTTTTGGGCAGATAAGTATACATTGTTAATTAGTAATTTATGTTCGGTTATGAATTTTTCTTCTATACCAAGTTGGTTAATATAATTAAACATTACTGATTTGGGAGAAAGTTTAAACTTAACTATATCCGAAAGCTTAACTAAAGTAATAACTAATGTTTCATTTTCGATAATTACTGGCTTAAAACCATTACCTTTAGTGCGAATGTTTATTTCTGTTGTTGGGTTGTCTTTCCCTCTTAATAGAGTTTCATCAGCGCTTTCTAAGAGAATCTCAACAGTATCTAATAAAACATGTGCTATTCTGTTAGTTTTGTTGGTTACGTATAATGCCAATACAAGGTCGTTATTCTTTATAGTTCTGTTCTTAATATCATCTCCACCAAAATAGTTTAATGGAGGAGATGAACCATCTAAGTGCATTCTGTGAGTTCCGTTTAACTGATGCTCATCCAAATGTAAAACGGACAAATCGATATCAAAGTATGCTCTATATTTGTTCCGTTCTTGGTTATTGGATTGTTCTATACTTATTTGAAATTCTTTAGCGGAAGCTTCTATTGATTCCATAGTACTTTTTTGCATGGCATTAATAGTTTTTTCCGTATTCTTTTCCATTGTCTTCAATGTTCTATGAAGGACGACAATAGTAATCAGTCCAATTATCAAAGTTTGATAACTGCTTAGTACTTTTAGAGCTATTTTGAATAATTCGTTAAAGTTCATGTTTTTCTCCTTTTTATGTGCAACAACATAGAATCTTAGTTTATTTATTTATTTTGTTTCATAGAGGATATATAACTCCCCATTTCTTATAGATTTAGTTCATGTGTTTGTCTAAGTAATGATTTGAAATGTTGATGTTTTTATATTTTCTTTTGCTTTGATAAAACTGATGTAATTGTGTTCACAGAATGATACATATTTAATCCGAATCTTTAATCTTATTAGTGACAAAGTATTTAATGTATTGATCTAATGTGTTTTCAAAAATTAAAACAATGTATATTATTTCAATCCATTCTGTGTACTTAGCTCTGTCCAATAAAATCGATGCTGTAATAAATATTGAGATGAATGTGTAAAATAGCAATCTGTAGTTAAAGTATCGAAACTTGAACTCCATCACAAGCGAGATTACTAGAAGACTAAAAAACTCTATGAATGAGATTACAAAAAAACTCAATTTATAAGCATCTTGTAGGGTGTCGCTTAATGCTACTGTAAACCTTACACTTATATATAAAAACAGTAAGAACCCGATTATTTTAAGGACGGTTTTTTTTGTCATCAAGCCATTCCTTTATGCTTCTTCTAGGTTTCTTCGGAGTGTTATTTGGTGTTCCTTGTGAAGGTTTGGTTCTAGGGTTTGGAGCATTGGCAGGTTTTTTATGTTTCCCTCCACTTCCACCGGTACTTTTTTTTCTTATCATGATGATACCTCTCTTTCGTCTTTTTGGATTTATGAATCATATTATAATTACAAACACCTTATTTATAATATATCACATTCTTTGACTCTGAAAAGTTACAAAAGTGTTACTATTGTAACTCACTTGAGTCCTTAATTTTGCATGTGATAGTATGTTGTTTGTGGGTGGAGTTTCGCTTTCTTCAATTGATGAGAGGAGAAATTATGAAAACACAAATAATACTAGCTATGTTACATTCATGTATTGAATATGGGAATTTCTCAGCAGATGTAATTTGTTCTAATTTCAATATAAGTAAACGTACATTAGCACGATATGTAAGTGAGGTTAATTGTTACTTTGCCAATAATTATCATGTTGAGAGGTTGATATATGATAGATCTGAAAATGTTTATATGATTAAATCTATGTAAAGGTAGTGTTATTGGAGTTCATCAAAAAGACTAAGTGTGAAAACTTAGCCTTTTTAGTCAAAAGAGAAAAGTGAAAAATGTGTAACCTTTTAAAGTGTTATCTAGTGATATACTGAATGTAAGAAAAAATAAGATGAGGTATTCTGATGCAGAGAAGAAAATCAAAATTGGTCAAGTTTAGAAAACCTTCATGGATAATTAATATGTTAGGGGTGCCTGGTGTTGCAATTTATATTGTTTGAGCATCTCAAATCATATAGTATTATATTAAGGCGAAAGGGTGATTATATGAATTGGGCAGAATTAGTGCGAGGTCTTAAAGAGTATATTTCAAAGAAATCAGTGTTTTGGATCATGTCTTTCATTTTGGTTGTTTCTTACTTAATTGAGAAGAACACATCCAGTGAAAGAATTTCTTCAATACTTGAGGAGTTTGACTTTGTTAGATTGGCATTTATCTTTTGGGTAAGTCTAGTGGCAATATTATTACTTATGGCTTTAATTGATAATAGACAAAGAATAGCAAAACGTTTTACTCTGAGGAATCAGGCGTTGGAATGTTTTCGTTTGCTAAATGAGTTAGGTGTGGAATCCCTAAGTATTTTTATTGACTCTTTCTATAGTCAGTCCGAAATGCAGTTCTCATGCAATGAACGATTCTTTAACTCAGAATTAGAAAATCTTTACAACGAGTTATTAGATAAAGATCTGATTAAACAAGTAGGATATAATAAGTATACTGGAAATTACAAGATAATAAGACGTTTGAATGAAGTTGTTCATGGCGGTAGGTTAATTGTAACTATTGATTCAGATAGAAGGATACATATTCGTGTAAAATAATAAGATGGACACATGATGTAATTGGCTTCATGAAGTTTTCTCAATTAATAAGTTAAAAAAGACTATTTCTATAGAAAAAGTAGTCTTTTTTTTACTATGACAGTTTCTGACGTAGTACATCAGTATAATTGGGTATATCTATAATTAAGTACAGCCATGCGTAGGGTCGAGTTTTAGTCCGTTTTACTACTATTGAGAGTTCAAATCTCTCCTACTCCGCCATTTAATAGATCAGAACAACTTTAGAGTTGTTCTTTTTTTTGTTTTATAAATAGTAACTAAACTGTAACTTTTGAGGGTATTCATATATGATATTATTGAGGTAGAGTGGGAGGTTTCTATGAGGAAGAGCTTAAGAGTTATTATATTGATCATGGCAGTAACAGCAGTCATAGTTAGTTTCTTATTTAATGCTCAGTTTGTGGAATATATGATATTCATTTTATTAATTACTATGATGACTGGTGGACATTTAGCGTATTATAGACATGGGCAAGTAGAAGGCGATTACCAGGTTATTTTTAAGTTTGTGGGAGTGGCTGAATTGATAATTGCATTTAGTTTTTATTTATATTGGATTTTGAAAGTTATTTTAGGAGGTTAATATGATTTGGGTGATTTTATTTTTTTTACTTATGATAGTTCTGTTTTTAGTAGTTGAGTATTTAATACCAACCAGAGTTGATAAGAATAAGGTTAATTATGAGAAAGAGAATCAAGGTTCTGTTGATAGAAAGATTGAGTTTGAGAACCGAATCAGGGAACAAATAAATAGAAGATAATATACTAAGGAGATGTATTATGCATAAAGGAATCTCAAGGAATAAATGGTATTACATGCTTTTTGGATTGGTAGGAATAACGTTACTTTGTTTTCCGTTAGCGACAGATGGAGATAAGTCTTTTTATTTTTTTCATTCTGACAACTCATTAAATGAGGTTTTATTTACTGGAGTAATTTATCCAATACTGATTGTGTTCTTTAACTTTGCTTATAGAAACGTTTATAAAGAGGATTATTACAATAAGGCAATATGGGCAACGAGTATTGGGTTACCACTTATTTCATTACTAGGTTTAATATATTTGAAAGAAGGAATGGTGTCGGTAAGTGGATCTTATATCAGTTATACATTCTGGTATTTGTTACTACTAATATATGTACTGAGTTTTTACTCATATAATATATATGTTATGTTTAGAGATTGGTAATTTTGATGAACAGGACCTCTAGTGTTCTGTTTTTTTATTTTGAAGCCAAAAATAATGACACTTTGTAAGATGTGTTCGTAAAAAGAAATAAAAAGCATGAATAACTAGTAAACTAATTGTAATTATTAAAAATAATATTAATTACACTGATTTTGTGGGTTGAAACTGACGATAAAAGACTTTTTTAACGGGTGTTGAAATGCAAACTTGTGAATATATGGTCCATTTATTTATATTTGTAACATATAAGTGTGAAATTTATCGCAAAGTGAAATTTTTGTAACCACTTTTTTTTTTCAAATGGTATATAATGAAAATACACGAGGAGAGGTGTTGTTGTGAGAGGAAAAGGTCTTTTGATTAATGCTACATTAGTCATTGTCTTCGCAATCATCATTTACATAATTGGATTAAGTTATGGAAATGTAGAAGTTGGAGCTTATGTCTTACTTCCCGATGGTAGTGAAGCGTATGACTCATCTTATGATTATGAGATCTTGAGAAGCACTACTGAAATCGACTCGTACGGAGTTCGTTTTGGAGATGTTTTGTACTATGACTCTTTAAGCGAGTTATCTGTCGTGATGATTTCATCTAAAGCTTCTGAAGATAATCAGTACGTTGTAAGAGTGTACGACTTAGATAGTCGTGAGGAGCTACCGATTGTCAAAACTGGATTGAAGTCACAACTGTATCATTCATATGAAAATATTTATTTCTATGTTGAGGACGGTTATACAGGCACTATGGTAATAGAAGTGTCTTCTGATGAGAGAACAATCCTGGAAAGAGTTACATTTAAGGTTGCCTAAAAGCCACATTTTATGGTTTAGAATAAGTGTGGCTTTTATTATGCAAATTGATTATTATTAGTATAGGAGGTAGTTTATGGATCATATAGTATATTTAGATAAGTCTTCAGATGAGATGCTTAATCTTATTAATGGAAGTAAGGATATAATTTTAAGAGGAGCAACTGGAAGAAAATTACCTTACGGAAGGTGTAGTGAAGGTGATACATTGTACTTTGTCAATAATAATGGCGAAGGGATTGTGAAGGCCAAAGGGAATATTAAGTCTGTACTTTTCACTGACAAGTTATCGAAAGAAGAATCAATTGAGATGGTAGAAGCAATTCTTGATAGAGTTAAGTTATCCAGCAAAGTGTTAAAGAGGTTCAGCGGGAAGAGATATTTATCAATTATTAATGTTCATCAAGTTGAAGAAGTAGTTGGTTTTAGTTTTGATAAGACTGAGTACTCTAATATGGATGATTGGTTGCCTGTTGGAGATATTGAGGGCGTAAAAAAATAGGTGATTATTCACCTATATTTTTTTTACTTCTTTATTCACTTTTTTAAAGATTGCTTGTTTTAAACCATCTAGTTCCTCTTTAACTTTACTTGCTGACTTGAACTCTTGTTCAAGATGTAGTTCAGAAGAAGATAAATCGGTTTTAGCCATCCTTATCTTAAGTTGATTTAAAGTATCTTTAATTCTATCTAAGACTTTCATTTCATTCTTGATGTTGAAAAAATCAAATAGATTAATTGTTTCAAAAGTTAAACTGAGTTCTAAGATATTACTATAAGTTACGTCAACCATTTTGTTAAGTAATACAGGTGAATCTTCAAAGTGGTCTACTCTACATAATAGTACAACTTTGTCGTATAGACGAATCAAGTATTCTCTTCTGTCTTTTCTTTGTTGCCTAGCGTAGTTAATTCTGTTTGAAATAAGCATACTCACGATGGCAATACCACCACTAGCAAGCGCAATTAGTATTAAGTTTACTATACTTAATGAAATCATTCTATCACCTCTATTTATAATTATACCATACAGTTTTTGGTCGAAAAGTAACACTTTTGTCACTATTGGTTTATAATAGAAAAAAAGATATTGATTTTTAGTTATGTGCTGTGATAATATAGTTAGGTACAATTAAATGGCCCGTTGGAGAAGCGGCTTAACTCACATGCCTTTCACGCATGCATTCACGGGTTCGAATCCCGTACGGGTCACCATTTAAAATTTAAGCTACTATGTAGCTTTTTTTAATTCTCTTTTAGAAGAGTGGTAATAAGAAGTCACACATCATGGAGGTTCGAATGAGTAGATTACCATATCAAGTTATTGTAATACCTTATCGTTTTAACGATACTTTAGAAGTCTGCGTATTGAAAAGAAAAAATGTAGAAATGTATCAATGGGTTTCTGGTGGTGGAGAAGATTCTGAAATTCCATATGAGGCTGCTTGTAGAGAGTTAATGGAGGAAACTGGAGTAGTTTCAGTTGATTTAACAAGTTTATCGTCTACAGCATCCATTCCGAGTTTTATCTTCGCAGAGGTTGTTCAAAATTATCCGCATAATATGGTAGTACCTGAATATAGTTTTGCTTGTGAAGTGGAAGAAGTTCATCTAAGTGATGAACATGAATCATATGAGTGGTTGTCGTATGAAAAAGCGATGGAGATTCTAACATGGGACTCAAATAAAACTGCTTTATACGAGTTGAAGCAAAGGCTAGAGTCTACTGTTGAGCATTGGGATGTCTATAATGGACTAAGAGAAAAAACTGGTAAAGTTGTCGTAAGAGACCAATATAAATTTCAGGAGAACGAGTATCATTTGGTTGTTATTACGTGGATTATTGATTCTAAAAAAAGGTTCTTAATGCAGAGAAGATCTTATAATAAAGATTTGCTACCTGGGATTATTGCAACACATGGGGGATCAGCTATTGTAGGAGAGACATCTTTAGTGGGCGCGATGAGAGAAGTATATGAGGAAATCGATGTTGCGGTAGATTTTTCTAAGATGAAGTTAATACACTCAGAGTTTAAAGGGCACTGTCTATATGACACATATGTTGTTAAGATGGATGTAGATTTGGAGGATGTAGTAATAGATCCTAAAGAAGTAGATTCTTGTATGTTTGTAACATTTGAGGAAATGGAACGATTAATGGAATCAGGTGAGTGTTACGACTATAGAAAAGGACACGGACCAGAATATTTGAGATTGTTAGAGGAAGAGGTTAAATAAACTCTTCCTTTTTGTTACAATACGATTAGGAGGAATTTTTATGACGATGATTGGTAAAAAAATAAACGAAATAAGTGTTGGTGATTTTAAAGAGTTCACCAAGACGATTACGGAAAAAGAAGTAGCAATGTTTGGAGAAGTTACAGGAGATATGAATCCTGCACATTTTGATGAGGAATATGCTGCTGGAACAATGTTTAAAAAAAGAATAGCACATGGTATGTTATGTGGTTCATTGTTTTCTACTCTATTAGGGACTGAATTACCTGGATATGGGACGATTTATATGAAACAAGAGTTGAAGTTTTTAGCGCCTG
>PPCM01000088.1_pt1 | contig 151619 bp, 125 predicted proteins | sample 1555541 | NCBI WGS metagenome assembly PPCM01 (sample SAMN05284479, study PRJNA326546) | Marine sediment metagenome, whole genome shotgun sequencing project. | isolation source: marine sediment | place: Germany: Wadden Sea | collected 2012-09-05
CGACAGAGGCCAACGACCAGCAACAACTGGAAAATTGCGTTATCAAGGCAGAAGAAGAAATCGGCGAACAGATAGAAGAAGTTGTTGCCGACAAAGGTTATTATAATACAACACAGATATTAGATATAGAAGAAAAAGGTACTCAATGTTATGTTTCGATTATTACAAGCCCGCGGGATAAGGAGGAAGGTAGTGGGTTCTTTTTTACTTATGACAAAACAAGCGATACTTGCAACTGTCCGCAAGGCAAAAAGCTTTTCTTGTTGCAAAAAAATCACAAACACGGCGGAACCATTTACAATACTTACAAATGCTATGACTATAAAGATTGCCCAATACGCGACAAATGTTCCAAATCAAAAACGGGCAGAACTTATAAACGAAATGTTCGGCAAGAAGAATTAGATAAATACAAACAAAAACTGGAAACTACTTATGCTAAAAAAAGGATCGACGAAAGAAAAGGGATAGTTGAGCATCCCTTCGGAACCATTAAATGGATGATGGGAAAGTTCAATTTTCTGTTAACCGGGAAGGAAAAAGTTCAAGCAGAGTTTGATATTTACGTGACTGCTTACAACGTAAAAAGACTAATGAACTGTGCCTCATTCTCTAAATTAATGGAACAAATAACCCAATACAACTGGAAAATAGCCTAAAAAACTGTTTGAAAACTAAATAATATTAAAAAAACGAACAGCATAACATATGACTCTCCATACTGAGAAAAATGAAAGAGAAAATTAAATAATGAAAAACATCCAACTTCCCTCCTAAAAAAAGACTATTTTCACACACTCTGTTCAAACCTATCATTTTCATTTACACATACACTACCCAATAAGTAAGAATACCCAGCAATGCAACAGTACCATAATCATTAAAAACCACATCACATATTCATATTTCTATGTTTATAATCAGGTAAAAATTCTGATTGTATTCAAACCATCGCCAACTTTCTAGTTATAACCTCACTTTACTTTTCCTCCACAACGAGGACATGTTTTCCATAATATTCTATTATCAATTTTTCAATGATTTACGAAACATATTCGCTAATCGCACTTCCAAAATAAAAAAACAATAGTGATTATACGCAGAATTACAATTAATAATATCGTTTAGTTTGAACTTACATATTTTTTATTATTTTTGTCATCCTAATGAAAATTAGTAATAAATTGATATAAAATAACTTAAATTTAATTCTAGGATTGTTATATGAAAACTTATCAAACCGACCAAATCAGGAACATTGCCCTAGTAGGTAATTCAGGTTCCGGTAAAACTACTCTTGCAGAGAGTATGTTACAAATAGGCGGCGTAATTAAAAGAAAAGGTGACATTGGAAGTAAAAACACAGTGTCTGATTATCGCCCTATAGAACAAGAAAACGAAAATTCATTATTTTCAACAGTACTATATTCAACAATCGGAAATACAAAAATCAACATTCTTGATAATCCGGGAATGACAGATTTTATTGGAAACTTAGTTTCTTCATTATTCCCAAGTGATACAGCACTAATGGTAGTTAATGCTCAAAATGGTGTTGAAGTTGGTACAGAAATACATAATCGCTATATAGATAAAGCAGGCAAACCAATGATTATTGCCGTTAACCATCTTGATCATGAAAAAACGAATTTCGACAAGACTGTTGAAATGCTAAAAGAATCTGTAGGCGGAAATGCCGTTGTAGCTCAATTCCCTGTTGATGCAGGTGTTGATTTCACTTCAATAATTGACGTTATAACAAACAAAATGTATACAGTAAAAGGCTCTGACATTACTGTATCCGACATCCCAGCTGAACACACAGATAAAGCTGATGAGTTTAGAACAGAACTTATCGAGAAAGCTGCTGAAGCTGACGAATCATTAATGGAATTATTTTTCGAGAATGACACTTTAACTGAGGAAGAAATGATGAGAGGTATCTCTGCTGGTTTACCACAAAGAGGAATTTTCCCAATCTTCTGTGTTAATGCAAAAAATGACTTAGGTGTTAAAAGACTAATGGAATTTATCTCAGGTGTTACGCCTTCTCCAGACAAATTTCCGGCTGTTAAAGACACTGAAGGCAACGAAATTATTTGCGACGCTTCTGGAAAACCAGCTTTATTTATTTTTAAAGCTTCAACAGAAGAACATATTGGCGAAATTTGCTACTTCAAAGTTTTAAGAGGAACACTTACTGAAAGCATTGACCTATACAACTCTAAGACAAATTCAAAAGAAAGACTTTCTTCTTTATTTGTTTGTGCGGGAAAAAACAGAGATAAAGTAGACACTTTATATGCTGGTGATATTGGAGCAACAGTAAAACTTAAAGCAACTAAAACTTGTGATACATTAACAGCTCCTGGTGATGATATGCAAATCCCTGAGATTTCATGGCCTAATCCAAAATACAGAGTTGCTTGTAGAGCATTAAGCGAGGGTGACGAAGAAAAACTTGGTGAAGCTTTAAATAGATTAAAAGACGAAGATCCAACTATCATTGTTCAATATTCAAAAGAATTAAAACAATTATTAGTTCAAGGTCAAGGCGAGTATCACCTTAACATTATGAAATGGCATTTAGACAATCAATTTAAGATTGAAACTGAATTCCTTAAACCGAAGATTCAATATCGTGAAACTATTACTAAAAAAGCTGCTGCTGACTATCGTCACAAGAAACAATCAGGTGGAGCAGGTCAATTCGGTGAAGTTCATCTAATTATTGAGCCTTATGTAGAAGATATGCCAGATCCAACCATGTACAAAATCAACGGTAAAGAGTACAAAATCTCTGTGCGTGGAAAAGAAGAAATCTCTTTGGATTGGGGTGGAAAACTAATTTATTATAACTGTATTGTTGGTGGATCTATCGATGCAAGATTTTTACCTGCTATCCTTAAAGGGATTATGGAAAAAATTGAAGAAGGACCACTTACAGGATCTTATGCTAGAGATATTAGAGTTTGTGTTGTTGATGGTAAAATGCACCCGGTTGATTCAAACGAGATATCTTTCAAATTAGCAGGTCGTCATGCATTTAGTACTGCATTTAAAAATGCTGGACCTAAGATTATGGAACCAGTTTATAATCTTGAAGTTTTAGTTCCTGGTGATAGAATGGGTGATGTAATGAGTGACCTTCAAGGTCGTCGTGCTATCGTTCAGGGTATGAGCAGCGAAAAAGGATTTGAAAAAATTACTGCTAGAGTTCCTCTTGCTGAAATGAGTACTTACTCAACAGCTCTTCGTTCAAACACAGGTGGACGTGCTATGTATGAAATGTCATTCTTTGAGTATCAACAAGTACCACCAGATGTACAGGAAATACTTCTTAAAGAATACGAAGCATCTCAAGAAGAAGAATAAGAAAAAAATCATATTTACAAGAAAGCTACCTAATCGGGTAGCTTTCTTTTTAACAATATATTACTAACAAAAAAACTTCATAGCAAACATAATATTTATAAAATCACTATATTTGTAAAAAACAATCTTATGAAAACGAGAGTAATTATAGTTTTAGCAACAACTTTAATTTTATCTGCGTGTACTTATTATGAAGATGGACCTGTTTTATCGTTCAAGTCTGCAAAAAATCGAATATCAGGAGAATGGGAACTTACAAATGTTATTGTAAATGACAAAACTGATGAAATAATTCTTAATAACGAGAACGATATTACCTATACTTTTATTGAAAATGGCTGCCTTATAATTAATAATACTGACAATACTCGTTCAGCTAAAGAAACTCTTAATGCAACTTGGGAATTTAATAAAGATAAAACAACAATTATTATTGACATCACAGACTCAACAAATGGTTTATCTGTAATTGGTCATGAAATGACAATCCTAAGACTAACAGACGACGAACTATGGGTAACTGATGAATATTCTTTAAAATCCGAATCAAATTATATCACTGAACGTAGATATCAAAAAATCTAAAAACAATGAGGGGAAAAATATTTTTAGCATTATCATTTGCAATACTCTTCGCATTTACTTCATGCAGTAAATACGAAGAAGGTCCTTTCATAAGTTTCGTATCACCTGAGAAAAGAATACAAGGAGACTATAACGTTCAGGCATATTACGAAGAAAATACTCTAATTCCATTAATTGATCAAGGTATTAGCCAGTATAGAGTTGTATATAATGAAGATGGGACAGGTAAAACATATATTACTGTTAATGAGAATATTCTTGAGAGTGATTTTGAATGGAAATTAGACGAGAAGAAAAAGAATATTAGCGAAAGAGTAAAGGGACAAAATGAACAGTGGAGTTCTTGGACTGAAAAAGAAATTTTGAAGTTAACTAAAACAGAATTTTGGTTTATTGGAAGCAACTTTCAAGAGTTTCATTTATTAAAACAATAGTAATTTCAACTATATTAGCAATCAAATAATCAACTAATACTAACTAAATTAAATCTAGTTTTATGAAAAAAATTATTATTTTAAGCATTATCGCTTTATCATTAGCGGCAACATTCAGCGCTTGTACAACCTATGATGAAGGACCTGGTTTTACAGTACTTACTCCAGAAGCTCGTATAAAAGGAACCTGGAATCAAACAGCTTATTTAGTTGACGATGTTGACAAAGACAATTTTGTTCTCAGTGAGTTTACAATTAACTCAGATGGAACTGGAACTCAAAAAGTTGGATTGGGAGAGTTAATCGGTGAACCTGAAGAAATTGAATGGCAATTTAATGATGACAAAACTTTATTTCAATTCAGAGAGCCTGGTGATGAGACTTGGGAAGAAATGACAATTAAAAGATTAACAAATAAAGAAATGTGGTTAATTCAGGAAACTGAAATATTTGGCATCTGGGAATTCAGGTACGAAAAAGAATAGTCATAAACTCAATTTTTTAAGCTCCATTTTATGGAGCTTTTTTTGTCTTTAATATTGCTGCAATTATCATCAATTACAGAGTAATCACCAAATTCATTACTAAAACCAAAAGCTGTCAATATTTTATAAAAAAAGTTTTTTTGTTTTTACCCATTTTTTATCTTACTTCTTTTTTGTACTTTTAATGCCTATAAAAACATCTAAAAACTACAAATAAAATGCTAACAAAAGAAGAATTTCAAAAGCTTATCTCTCAAGGCATTCCGGACAAATTACCCAAACCGGCAGCACACGACGAAAACATCAATCATGCTCCTATCAGAAAGGAGATTTTAACAAAAGATGAGAAAATTCTTGCGTTAAAAAATGCTTTGAGATACTTTCCTAAAAAGTTTCATCAGGAATTAGCACCTGAATTCAAACAAGAACTTGATAAATATGGACGTATTTACATGTACAGATTTCGTCCAAATTATGATATTACAGCAAGAGACATTAGCTGGTTCCCACATAAAACACCTCAAGCTGCAGCTATAATGCTTATGATTTCTAACAATCTTGATTATGCTGTCGCTCAACATCCACATGAACTTATTACTTATGGTGGTAACGGGGCTGTTTTCCAAAACTGGGCTCAGTATCTTATTGCAATGAAATATCTGTCAGAGATGACAGAGGAACAAACTTTAGCAATGTACTCTGGTCATCCAATGGGTCTTTTTCCATCTCATAAAGATGCTCCAAGAGTTGTTGTTACAAATGGCATGATGATTCCTAACTACTCAAAACCTGATGATTGGGAAAAATTCAATGCACTTGGTGTTACTCAATACGGACAAATGACAGCAGGCTCATTTATGTATATTGGTCCACAAGGAATTGTTCATGGCACAACAATTACAGTACTCAATGCTGGTAGAAAAATTGCAAAAAACAACGAAGGAATTGAAGGAAAATTATTTGTAACTTCAGGACTTGGTGGAATGAGTGGCGCACAACCAAAAGCAGCAAATATTGCTGGTGTAGTTAGCATCTGTGCTGAGATTAATCCTAAAGCAGCATACAAACGTCACGAACAAGGCTGGGTTGACGAAGTTATTGAAAATGTAGATCAGGTAATCGATACAGCTATAGACTGGCAAAACAAAAAAGAAGCTCACTCAATAGCTTTCCTTGGGAATATTGTTGATCTTTGGGAGAAACTTGCTGAGAGAAACATTAAAGTAGATATGGGAAGTGACCAGACATCTCTTCACAATCCTTGGGCAGGTGGTTATTATCCAACTGGATTATCATATGAAGATTCTAATGATATGATGGCTAAAAATCCAGATTTATTCAAAGAAAAAGTTCAGGATTCCTTACGTAGACAAGTTACTGCTATAAACAAACTTACTGCTGCAGGTATGTATTTCTTCGACTATGGAAATGCTTTCTTACTTGAAAGTTCTCGTGCAGGTGCTGAAATAATGGCAGAAAATGGAATCGATTTTAGGTATCCTTCTTATGTTCAGGATATAATGGGTCCTATGTGTTTTGATTATGGTTTTGGTCCATTCAGATGGGTATGTACATCGAGCGATCCTGACGATTTAGAGCTTACAGATAATATTGCGATGAATGTTCTTGAAGAAATTGCAGCTACTGCTCCTGTTGAAATATCTCAGCAAATGAAAGATAACATCAAATGGATTAGCGAAGCAAAAGCTAACAAACTTGTTGTTGGCTCTCAAGCAAGAATTCTTTATGCAGATGCAGAAGGACGTATTAAAATTGCTAAAGCATTTAACGATGCAATTAAAGAAGGTAAACTTAAAGCTCCTGTTGTATTAGGTCGTGATCATCATGATGTATCTGGGACAGATTCTCCTTTCCGCGAAACGTCAAACATATATGATGGTAGCCAGTTTACTGCAGATATGGCAATTCAAAATGTAATTGGAGATTCTTTTCGTGGTGCAACATGGGTTTCTATCCATAACGGCGGTGGTGTCGGATGGGGCGAAGTAATAAATGGTGGATTTGGGATGGTACTAGATGGATCTGAAGATTCTGAAAGAAGACTAAAAAACATGCTACACTGGGACGTTAACAACGGAATAAGCAGACGTAGCTGGGCAAGAAACGAAGGTGCTGTCTTTGCAATTAAAAGAGCAATGGAACAAAACCCTCAGTTAAAAATTACTGTCCCCGAATTTGCCGACGACAAATTATTAAACGAATTATTTTAAATAAGAAAACAGGTGTAAAAACCTGTTTTTTTTGTATTTTTGAGTCACACAAAAAAATTATAGTAATGAAAATTAAGAATCTCATCCCTGTAGTACTTATCAGTATGGTCCTTTTTGCATGTAATCAACCTGAAACTAAAATGACAGAAGAAACCACTTTTGACTTCAAAATTTCTAATGAAACAATTGAAGAAACAATCAGAGGACTTAAAGAAAAACACTCTGATGCACATTCATTTAGAATTGAAAAGGGAGTAAAACAAGTTGCTGCAATTTGGCAGGACCAAGACGGTGGAGCTGAAGATTTTCAAAATTTTTGTGTAGAAAACTTTATTGCAGACTCATCAGAACTTGAAACTGCATATTTCAAGATTGAAAGAAATTTTGAAATCATTTTTGGACTTTTTAACACCATGACGGTTAAACTTATGGAACCGTTACACCTCGATATGGGCGAGATTCATTATGTTGATAATATCATGGGGGCTTACTCTCCATCATCACATATTACAGAAGATTTATTTCAGAATAAAATGGCATTTTACATTGCACTTAATTTCCCATCATATTCTTTAAAAGAAAAGTCTGAAAATGCAGCTAATTGGAGCAGACAAGACTGGGCTTATGCTCGTTTAGGTGATGTTTTTATTTCACGTGTCCCAGCTGATTTACAACAAAACGCAGCTGTTATTGCATCAAAAGCCGACACTTATATTGCTGAATACAATATTCATATGGGGAAACTCGTAAACGACAATATGGAGCAACTTTTCCCTGAAGAAATGGTACTTATCACTCACTGGGGACTTAGAGATGAGTTAAAGTCAAACTATAATGCCGAAAACGGTCTTGAAAAGCAAAAAATGATTTACAATGTTATGCTAAACATCGTAAGTCAGGAAATTCCACAAGAAGTTATTAACTCTGGTGATTTCCAATGGAATCCAACAATTAACAAAATGTACAAAGATGGTATAGAAACTGAATTTACACCAGAACCTTACACTAGATACGAACATCTTTTACATAACTTCAAGGCATTATCTGCAATGGATAAATACAATCCTGTTTATCCAACTTATATTGAAAGAGCTTATGATGAATCGATGGAATTAACAAAAGACGAAGTAGAAGCCCTGTTTATTGATTTTATAACTTCTCCTGAAATTGCTGATGTTGCAAAACTTATCAAAACCAGACTTGGTCGTGACTTAGAACCTTTTGACATTTGGTACGATGGTTTTAAAGCAAGGACAAACATTAACGAAGAAGATTTAAATAAAATTACAAGACGTAAATATCCAAATCCACAAGCATACGAAAACGATATTCCAAGAATGTTGGTTGATTTAGGATGGTCAAGAAATAAAGCTCAATACATTGCAAACAAAATCAGCGTAGATCCTGCTCGTGGTGCAGGACATGCCTGGGGTTCGGAAATGAAAGGCGATAATGCTCACCTAAGAACACGAATTCCTGAGGCAGGAATGGATTATAAAGGGTATAATATTGCCACACATGAACTAGGACACAATGTTGAGCAAACAATTACAATTTATGATATTGATTACTACATGCTAAAAGGTGTTCCAAACACAGCATTTACAGAAGCTGTAGCATTTTTATTCCAAGCTAACGACTTAAAGCTATTAGGACAAAGCAATGGTGGAAATATTGAAGAAACACAAGCTCTTGCCGCCCTTGATAATTGCTGGTCTGCTTACGAAATCATGGGTGTATCTTTATTAGATATGTATGTTTGGGAATGGATGTATGAAAATCCTGATGCTAATCCAAAAGAACTAAAAGAAGCTGTTGAAAGACTTGCTATAGAAGTTTGGAACGAGTATTACTATCCTGTATTTGGAATTAAGGACTCTCCTATTTTAGCAATCTACTCTCATATGATTACTTCTCCATTATATTTGGCAAACTACCCTGTTGGACACCTAATTGAGTTCCAAATCGAACAATACGTTCATGGAAAACAATTCGCTGACGAAGTAACTCGTATGCTTTTACAAGGTCAGATTATTCCACAGGAATGGATGAAAGGAGCAGTTGGAAGTGAAATATCCGGAAAGCCTACTTTAAAAGCTGTTAATCATGCATTACAGATTATTGAATAGTTTATATTTTGAAACGTTTTGCAATATTTACACTTTTAATTGTCTTAGCCTTTTATTTGCATGGACAAGACAAAATACGTCCTCTGCTCTGGTTTGGACCAGCAGATGATGTTTCGGTCTATGGTGTTAATATTTCTCCTATTGTATATAAATTACCTGAGAACTCTGTTGTTAATGGGATTAATATAGAAGGTGTTGGTATTCCAATCCTCTTATTGATAATGCCTTTTGATCCAGCAAAAAATGGAAGTACTGAGAATATTCAAAATGACTTCAATGTAAATGGGATAAGCATATCTCCAGCAGGACTTCTACATCATGGCACTGTAAATGGAGTGGCATTAACCAGCTTATTTTCGTTTATTGACCAGGTAAATGGATTACAATTATCTCCTCTATTTAATACTTCTTACAGAAACAACGGACTTGTTATTTCGATAGATAATAGCACTGTTGAACTAAATGGTGTGCAAATTGGCTTATTCAATCGTGCTGAAACAGTAAAAGGTGTACAAATAGGAATAATTAACAGAGCTGTATTTATAAATGGATTACAGGTTGGACTTTGGAACGTAAACTATAAAAGAAAACTACCTATTGTAAACTGGTAGCAAGCATTTTTATAACATAGCTCTAATTCGCAAATATTCTTTTTCTAATTGTGCTAAATCCACAAAACGTATCATACTAATCACTTCCTGTCCGGCAAAGTAAACTTTTAATGCAGGAACACTTAAAATAACATTTTGAGCAGCGATATCAGGATATTTTTGGCAATCTACAACATGAACTTTTTCGTCCCAGGAATTGGTTAAAACTTGCAATTGCGGCAATAACGAATCGCATACTGAGCACTTATCGTTCTTAAAATAAATAAAACTAAGTGATTCAGATTCTTTTAGCTTGTTAAGCTCTTCTATACTTTTAACCAGTAATTCCATCTTTATAAATTAAGACTGTTGCAATTGCACTAACACCTTCTTCCCTGCCTTCAAAGCCAAGTTTTTCTGTCGTTGTTGCTTTCACAGAAACCTGATCAACATCCAGATCAAGAACGTCAGCTAAAACTTTCTGCATTTCTGGGATATAATCTTTTATTTTAGGTTTTTGTAAACTTATTGTAGAATCTATATTTGAAATTTTATATGATTTGTTTTTGAGAATATCGTTGGTCTTCTTTAGAAGAATTTTACTATCGATATTCTTGAATTCTGAGCTATTGTCGGGAAAATGGTAACCAATATCTCGCATTGCTGCTGCTCCTAAAAGAGCATCACAAATAGCATGTATTAAAACATCTCCATCCGAATGGGCAACACAACCTTTTGTATGTGGAATTTTTATCCCTCCCAGCCAAAATTCAAGTCCTTCTTCAAGGACATGAACATCAAATCCGGTACCAACGCGAAAACTCATTAAATCTTACTTTCGCTATCCAAACCACCAACATCAAATGTTAATGTAAATCTAAGTGTATTCTGTAAAGGGTTTGCTTGAGTAGTAGGAATTAGATATGCAAAATCAAGTCCAAAAACATTCATTTTTAATCCAGCACCTACAGTAAAATACTTACGATTTCCTTTATACTCGTGCTCGTTAAAATATCCTAAACGTAAAGCAAATTGCTTATCGTACCAATATTCTAGACCTGCAGAAACTGTAAATTCAGCAAGCTCTTCGCGGAAAGGAGATGCTGTATCACCAACACCGTCACCATCAGTATCTCTAATAAAAGCTGTAGCAACACCTGGAGCATCGTTCCAACTGCTAAACATGGAAGCACCAATTGAGATATTAGGATCTTTTCCGTATTTAATAATTTCGTCACTAGGCAAAACTGTATCACCACTTGGTAAAACTTCACCAGCATCATAATATACAGGAGGAGTTGGGACTAATAACTTATTTACATCAACAGTTACCATAAACTCATTATGTTCATCTAATTCCATAACATAACCAACACCAGTACGGAAATTCGTAGGAATAAAGTCACGATATTCGTTTGTTGTATATGATATTTTTGCACCAATATTACTGATATTTAATCCCCACATTAGTTTACCAGGCATTCCACCTACTTCAATTTCGTCGTTGTAATAATAAAATGCGACATCTGCTGCAGCTGTTTTCCCTGGAAAAGACTCACTTCCCTGAACTTCGATACCACCAGTAAGGTTTGAATAAATAAATCTCATTGAAACAGCACCTGAGAACTTCTCTCCTAAAAGTCTTGAATATCCTAAGTCAAAAGCAAATTCGTGTGGAGTAAAGTCACGTAAAAGAGCATTATTGATATCTCTAAACTGGATACTACCTAAATCAAAATACAATAAAGATACACTCATTACATTTTCTTTATTAAAACGTTTGTATGCCGAAACATAAGCAAGGTTCATATCAGACACCAACTGTCTCAACCAAGGAGTATAAGAAATTGAAACTCCAACATCGTTTTGAATAAAACTATACTTTGCAGGATTCCAATGTTGTGAATTAACATCAGGTGTTGTTGCAACACCTGCATCACCCATACCACCAGCTCTGGTATCAGGAGCAATTAATAAAAATGGTACTGTAGTTGTAATTGTATTTGGAGCATCTCTACCAATAACGTCATTCGATGTATTTTGTGCAAAGAAAAGTGAATATGTACTTAAAATTGCTAATAATACTAAAACTGCCTTCTTCATCATCTCTTAAATAATTATTTTATTTGCAAATATATTAAAATATTGTAAAAATGTGCTCATCTTAACCCTAGTAACGCTTTTTTTAATCGTTTAGTATTGTATATTCTAAATTAATTTAATATTACAAGCTTCTCAATCTCTTCAACGACATTACCTGTAGGGTTTCTGACTTTAATTTTGTAAACATAAACACCTTTACCTATTTTATCACCATATTCATCTTTACCATCCCAATGAATTGGCTGACTGCGAAATCCGTCACTCATAACAATATCTTCAATGGTTTTCACATGCTTTCCTGAGACAGTAAATACCTGAATTAACACATCTAACACCTGATTTGGCTGATTATGATCAAAGTAAAAATCGGTACTTGTTGAGAATGGATTTGGATAATTAAAAAGATGGTCAATAACAAGCTCGGCAGAATTTGCAACTATAAAATCTGTAACTGCCTCTCCACTATTATTTAAAACATCCCAAGCCTTAATTTTAACAGTATGTGGCCCCAAAGCAAGTTCTGACATAGGGTAATTCAATTCCCCTGAAGTAAAATCATCTATTGTTGACTCGTAAAACTTATTCAAAACTATAACATCCGATGTATTTTCATCAAAGGTTAAAGTAATATCATGTCCAATACCACTACCTACAGTATTTACTCCCGAATCATCTGCAATTTGAGCTAAAAGTAATGGTTTTTCGTCAGTTATACCACCTGGAATAAATTGTTCATTATTCATAAATAATTTAATTTCAGGTCCTTCATTATCATTATAATTATTATCGGCAGATCCCCCAATAATAAACGACTTATCATAACCTGCAGCTTCTCTATCATTATTATTATGACCATAATAACTCACCTTTCCATTATCATAAAAATATGCTATATCAACAGGCACAATAAATGAAAAACTAAATTTTCCATTTACTACACTAGCTTGTCCATTAAAAATTATATTTTTTTGAGCAGTATATGTTAAAGGACTCTCTCCATCATTTCCTCTTGTTGAATATTCCATTCTCTTATCGTAAACAGTTGGATAAATCACACCATTAAAATCTTCAGCCAAATTGCCATCAGGTTCTGTTATTATTCCTTCAAAACGCACCAATGAAGTAGCCTGAATTGTGTCATTAAAAACAGCTACATCATAACCATTAATTTTTGTAGTATGAGCAATACAACCTGGAACAGAAGGCCTTAAGGCAGGATCTCCAAGAATTGAATATACCTTTTTGTTAGTATCAGAATTTAGTTGATTTTTTGCTTTTATAGCAGATAGTCCAATTGGGTATACCCTACCTTCATCATTCCTTTCAAATACTTCGTTATAGAACAAATATGATAAATTAGCATTACTACTCGCAAATGCTAAACGCGTTGTTGTAAACAAACAAATACCTCCACCATCAGGATTAAGCAACACTTCCTCTCCTGCAGACACAAGCGAGTGATGATCCCATGGTGAAAATTCACATGTCGCTGTTACAAAAATTGGATATTTATTTGTGTTTTGCCAAGCATTAATCATACTTAATGTAAGAACACTTTCATGGCCCCAACCTTTTTCATTTCCATGTCCAATCCAACTAATCATCAAAACTCCATTATTAATATTGTCATTTATCAACTGATTAACATCTGGATATTTATGCCCCTGTACAGTTGAAACTTGCTCATAATCATCCAAAAAAACTTTTTCAAGATTGAATACAGGATAATTAGCCTCTATCTGAATTCCTAAATTATTAGCTTGATTTTGATGCAATTCTTCTCCTCCTTCTGCATCGTCAGCAACAATTAAAATCTTATTTTTCCAACTACCATAACTATTTTGACTATAATAAGCTTGTAATTTATTTACGTATGAGCTTGCTTCATCAACTGTTTTTGCAGGAATTCTACCAACCCCCACATCAATACTATGAGAAGCGAACATTGCGCCTTCTCCATCGTCAAGATATACATAATATTCATCAGATACAAAAGATTGAGTTGGGGACAATGATATATTTGATTCGTAAGTCAAAATCAAATTAGTTGCAGTTGGGTCTATACCTAAATTATCATAACTTCCATCTCCAAAAAGCAGTAAACTTTCAGGAATTTCATCTTCTGTAGCTGCCCTATCATAGAGCATCTTCATAAAGTTCCTAATTGCAGAAACGTCAGCTGCTCCAGATGAAAACTCATTATAAATTTCATCAGGAGTGGTTATCAAAACAGTCATATCATCATAATTTTCATGAATCTGCCTTATAGCCTCTGACTGACTCACAAAAGAGGGGTGAGTAACAATAACTAAATCAACTGGTAAATATGAGTGTAAATTTTGGTTCTCAATCATGCCCAATTCTGAGCTTCCACTGTATTCTGGTGATGGAAATGATGAATTTACATTAAAAGCAATATACTCTCTAAACTTATCTAGTTCGACATTAAAACTATATATATTACCATTTAACTCACCTAAAATTTGATTTGAATTAACAGGGTCTGTTATATCCCATATAACAGTTGATGATCCGGCATTAGACACATTAAATTTTCCCGCAGAACTACCTTCAACATATCCATAATTTCTAAATTTCACATAATTATCACTAATTTTCAAATTACGTTTTAACCGAAAAGATATATTATCTAACCAACCAATTGAATTTGAGCTTGTTTTGGTATAAGTTAACTCAATATTAAAAATACTTGATGTAGGTTTTACTTTAAAAGTATTTAGCGTATTAGTTTTTGCATAAGAAGACAAAGTAGTATTTTGTGTATTGGGAATATCTATCACAGATTGTGGCACACCATTAATTTTAAGATTAAAACTACTGGGCACACTTGATCTCGCAGCTAGCATTACTTTAACTTCAGCTGTATCACTCAGAGATACATTGTCAATTGTCTTAGTAAAATCATAAGATAAATAATAATCAAACTTTCTCCAATAAAAATTACGCCCGCTATGCATTAGATTTAGCGAATCCTTCTCTAAAAAAGTATAATCGTCATATTTATCTATTTCAATATCAAAAGTAGGGAAGGTCTGTTGTGTAGAAGCTTGTTTCCATGTTCCCTGATCTGAAACAAAATAATATGAATATGATGAATAAGCATGAAACTCATGACTGACTTCATCATTATCTTCCCAGTAAATATTATGTGGTCCATTAGCGTAAAACAATAAATAATCACCTGTATCAAATACAGAATTAGAATTAACATCAACTTTAACAACAGGTATTTCAGGTAAATCATCATAAATATCTTCACCAACTCTTTTTGGTAACAACCCTCCATACCCAAATATACCTATATTATTAAAATTTGTAAAACCCATTTCAGTTAATTGAGAATAAGTTAATTTATATATTCCAGATTTATCAATTCTAACCTTATACCAGTTCCCACTTGCTAAGACACTATTATATATATATGTATGAGAATCCTTGGCAAATGATTTTGGGTTATACTTAATTTTATATTCGAAATATGTTAGACGTTCTATTTCGCCAGAAACAACATTTTTTCTTAAAGGCACTAATTCAAATTTAAAATAATCTCTTTTTCTAAATTTTGAGCAATATGCTTTTACTTCTGGAATATTCTGAATACTATCAATAAATTCAATATTTTTTAAATCATCTTTGTTAATAACTTCATATTTCGCATTAACCAACTCTATTTCATCGACATACACCTCTCCATCAATGCTAGTTCTATAAAAATATACTGGGAAATTATCAAAGCTACGATTCTGAGCACCTTCAAAAGACAAAATATTTTTTAATACTCCATCGTTATCAATAAAAGTTTTATTATTTTGCCAATCAACAGAATCAGAAATAGTAATAACCTGAGCTGTTAATAAGCTGTTAATAAAAATGGCACTTAATAAAACAAATAATTTTTTCATAGAATAAAACTAAATAAAAAAAACTTAATAAATTATTTTCATAAACGACAAAAATAACTTATTATTGTAGTTTATATTTTACATTTAAAGGAAATTTTATTAATATTGCGCATTGTTGTTAAGAAAAATATTATGGTCAAACGATACTTAATAATGTTAAGTGCCTTTCTTTTAGGCAGTTGGGGTCTGGTAAATGCTCAGGACGCACATTTTTCACAGTTCTATGCTAATTCACTTTATCTCAACCCTGCTTTTGCAGGTCAGGAAAAATGTCCCAAATTAAGTCTTAATTATCGTAATCAGTGGCCTGCTTTAGGTCCAACTTACGTTACTTATAGTGCTTCTTACGATCAGCATTTAAATGCTTTGCAAGGTGGGGTTGGATTACATCTTATGAATGATGTACAAGGTGGTGGAACTATAACCACAACACAAATTAGCGGAATGTACTCGTATACACTTCCAGTTACTCAAAGGTTCTTTGTTGCAGCAGGTTTTCAAGCCTCATACATAATGAAAACTATCAATTGGGATTTTATATTTCCCAACATGATTCACCCTCTTTATGGACCAATATACTCATCACTTGAAAATCCTGACATTATTAACAATCAACGTAATTATGTTGATTTTTCTGCTGGATTGATAGCTTTTAGCGAAAGGACATTTTTTGGTGTAGCTGTTCATCACTTAACACAACCTTCTGAATCTTTTCTAAGAGGTAGTGACGCTGTATTACCAAGAAAGATAACTGCCCACTTTGGAACAGAAGTACCTATTAACAGTAGTAAATACAGAAGAGGTGAATTGAAAATTGCACCTCAATTATTATTCCACCAACAAGGTGAATTCCAACAGTTTAACTGGGGAGTTTATGTTGCAAGAAGACAAATTGTTGCTGGATTCTGGTTACGTCAAAACTTTAATTTCCAATACGATTCATTTATCATGTTAGCAGGTTTCAAACAAGATAATTTAAGATTTGCATATAGTTACGACTTGACAGTTTCAAGATTAAAAAACTCTACTTACGGTGCTCATGAAGTATCTGTTGCGTTTACATTTAGCTGTCATGATAAAGACCCAAGGCCTGGTTATGTTCCTTGTCCTTCTTTCTAGCATGCAATAAAAAAAGGATGTTTGAAGTTATATAAATATTGAAATTAGAAAAATTATAATAATATGAAAAAGAATACTTTGTTTGTCTTAATAGTTCTTGCAGGAGCAGTACTTGTAAGTTCTTGTAAAAAAGAAGTATCTAGCACCACTGGTTGGAATTATAACGATCCAAACTTTGGTGGATTTCAAAATCACCCAGGCTACGAACAAGAAACAGGTCCAGGACTTGTCTTTATAGAAGGTGGATCATTCTCAATGGGTCGTGTAGAACAAGATGTTATGTACGATTGGAATAATATTCCTCGTAGAGTAACTGTTTCTTCTTTCTATATGGATGAAACTGAGGTAAGAAATATTGACTATAACGAATATCTATATTGGTTATCATATGTATATTCTTCAGATTATAGATTCTTATATCGTGAGGCTCTTCCTGATACACTTGTTTGGAGAGAGAGAATGGCATTTAACGAACCAATGGTCGAGCTTTATTTAAGACACCCTGCATACGAACAATATCCTGTTGTCGGAGTATCTTGGGTACAAGCTACAAAATATTGCGAATGGCGTACAGATCGTGTTAATGAACTTATATTACTAAGAGAAGGTATTATAGATAAATATATTGCGCCTCAAGATCAGGCAAAGCACTTTAATACTGATGCTTATATGATTTATGCAGAAAACCTTGACCTTGCAGTTGATGAAACTGGAGAAGGACCTGATGGAAAAGTTCAAAATTTATACGTTGATCCTGCAACTCTAAAAGCCGGACGTAAAGGGAATAACGTTAATACAGGTGAAGATAGACGTTGGGTTAATATGAGTGATGGAATTTTCTTACCTCGTTATCGTCTACCAACAGAGGCTGAATGGGAATTTGCTGCATTAGCTCATATTGGAAATCACTATAAAGAGAGAATATACGAAAGAAGATTATATCCATGGAATGGTCATTATATTAGGAATGATTCGCGCGGTGAAGAAAGAGGTCTAATGATGGCTAACTCTATGCGTGGTCGTGGAGATAACATGGGGGTTTCTGGTGCTCTTAACGATAAAGCAGACATTTCTGCACCGGTTAAATCATACTGGCCAAATGAATATGGATTATACTGTATGGCTGGTAATGTTAATGAGTGGGTAATGGATGTATATAGAGATCTTACATTTGAGGACATGGAAGAATTCAGACCTTTCAGGGGTAATGTTTATACTGACTATGAAGTTATTATAGATCCTAGATCTGGTGATGTTGAATTAACTCCTGAAGCTGAGAATTATTTCGATTACTCTGGGAAAATTTTACGTAAGCCTGTTAGAGATGAAGAATGCTACAGTCGTGAAAACTATACCACTGCTGATAATAGAAACTATCTTGACGGAGATCTTGAATCTCTTATTCCAAATGGAAACGCTGAAGAATACTGGGTAAAAGGTGACAGATATCAAACTGAATCTAATGAAATTACAGTAGATGATCCAGTAAGTCCAGAATTAACTGCAGAAAATGTAGGAAATATTTACCCTGGTGCGACCTTAATGTCAGGTGGTAACGAAATATTACTTCCTAACGGAGTAAAAGTAGATTTACAAAATATGACTTATATTTTACCTTCTGGTCACGAGAAGACTGCAGAAGGTAATATTTTATTACCAGATGGATCTATGGTTCTTGCAGGTGGAAACTTACAATTAGCTGATGGTAGTATTATTTATCCAGATCAATTCTTTATTAAAAATACTAAATCAATGTACCAAGAAGGTAACTGGGGTGATTTTGGAGAATGGGGATTTGGTCAGTTTGATGCTTCAAATCCAAAACTAAATAAAGGTGATGGTGCAGCAGGAAAACAAATGACAACTCTTGTTTCAGATCGTTCTAGAGTATTTAAAGGTGGTTCTTGGAAAGATAGAGCTTACTGGATGGTTCCTGGAACACGTAGATTCTTAGATGAAAAATTAGCAAGAGCTGATCTTGGTTTCAGATGTGCTATGGATAGAGTTGGATCACCTACACTTCCAGAATAAAATTACTTATTTTTGATAAAAGCCCCAGCGATGGGGTTTTCTTTTTATGAATGTAATTGAGCAAATATATTCGGTTTTCAAAACCTATAAAACTATCAACACAGATAGTAGAATAATTCAACCTGATTCAATTTTCTTTGCCCTTAAAGGAGATAATTTTGATGGAAACAAATTTGTGGTTGAAGCACTTCAAAAAGGCTGTAAAGCAGCTGTATGTTCCGATCCAAAATACAATGGACTTGAAAGTGTTTTCGTAGTTCCTGACACATTAAAGGCATTACAAGACTTAGCAAATATGCATCGTCGTAAACTTAACATACCAATATTTGCTATTACAGGTACCAATGGAAAAACAACAACTAAAGAACTAATATCTTCTGTTCTTGCTCAAAAAGTTAGAGTTGCATATACCAGAGGTAATAAGAACAACCACATAGGAGTCCCTTTAACACTACTGGCAATGAACCACACAGTAGATTTTGGAATAGTTGAAATGGGTGCTAATCATCCTGGGGAGATTAAAAAACTTTGCGAAATTGCAGAACCAGACTTTGGTTTGATTACAAATATCGGGAAAGCCCATCTAGAAGGATTTGGATCTATCGAAAACGTAAAAAAAACAAAAGGTGAATTGTACGACTATCTAAAAAAACATCAAGGGCTTATTTTTAGTAATATAAATAATCCAATTTTAGATGAATTACTTAATAACTTTTCATCTGTTACTTATGGAGAGTCCGAAAATGCCTATTGTCAGGGAAAATACAAAGAAACAAGTCTGGAAGCGACAGTTGAATGGGAAGCAAATAACGAAAAGGGACTTGCTAAATCTAATTTAATTGGAGAATACAATTTTGAAAATATTTTAGCAGCTGTTGCTGTAGGCACATACTTTAATGTCCCTGGGACAGCAATTGATAGTGCAATTGCTTGCTATTTCCCTCGAAATAATCGTTCTCAGTTAGTAAAAACCAGTCGAAATACTCTAATACTGGATTTCTATAATGCAAACCCAACCAGTATGATTGCTGCTATTGATAACTTTAAAAAAGTTAAAGATAGAAACAAATGTCTTATACTAGGAGATATGCTTGAACTCGGACAAGATAGCCTAGATGAGCACAATAAAATACTAAAATATGTAGAAGAGTTAAACTTCAAAAAAGTTTTCCTTGTTGGCAATGAATTCTATAATTTCAGTAGTGATTATGAATTCAATTTCTTTAATAATGTTGAAGAATTAGCAAAACACTTCGTTGTTCATCCAGAAACAAGCAAATTCTTCCTAATTAAAGGTTCTAGAGGTATCAAACTAGAGAAATGCACAGATTATTTATAATCCTTGTTCCTTCTACTTCCTTTGTAAATAGAGTATTTATTTAATTTACACTCTAACTGCCCATTATATAAAACAATTTTCTTGTCTGGCTTCATTCCGATAAATTTAATCGCTTGTAAATCAGATGAAATAATCCATGCACTAAAACCAGCAAAATCGAACTTAAGCTTATCCCCTATTCGTTTGTAAAATTCTTGAGCATCATCAAGCTCCAGACGTTTACCATATGGTGGATTACTAACGATAATTCCTTTATCAGAATTAGCTTTCAAGTCAAAAAAGCTTTTTGGAAAAATCTTTACATCATGCGACTTATCAATCTTGTACATATTACTTTTAGATAATAATACTGCATCAGGATCAATATCAGAACCAAAAATCTTTACATCATTCTTTTTTATGTCTGATTTAGCATATCTTCTAATTCGTTTCCAGAGTCCGCTATTATAATTTTTCCAATTTTTAAACGAATAATCAACTCTTTGCAATGTTGCAGGGATATTATTTGCAATCATATATGCCTCTGTAATAAATGTTCCACTACCGCACATAGGATCGATAAAGTCGTCTTCTTTATTCCAACCAGAAAGATATATAATCCCAGCAGCAAGACATTCATTAATTGAAGCCTCTCCGATTTCTTTTTCAAAACCTCTAAAATACAATGGACGCCCTGAACTATCAAGATAAACATTACAAGTGTCCTGAGTTTGATAAATACTAATTTTAACTTCTGGATTTCTAACATCTACATCAGGGCGTTCTCCAAATTTTTCGCGAAAATAATCAACAATTGCATCTTTTGTTTTCTGCTCAAGATATAAACTATGTGTCATGACCTTAGAAATACTGACAGCACTAACAGCTATAGTCTTTTCTAGATCAAAATATTGATCCCATTCTATTGATTTAATAAAACGATAAAGTTCGTGTTCATTTCTTACTGGGCCACTTGTAATCTTAACCAAAACACTTAAAGCAGTCCTAAGGTGTAAATTACACATGTATATTTGCTCTAGATCGGCATCAAACTCAACAGCTCTACGCAAAACTTCAACTTCAGTTATTCCAATCTCTTTAAGTTCGTTAACTAAGACTTCTTCAAGTCCAAACATTGTTTTAACTACTACCCTATATTTCATTTATTCTGATTTTTTTCAATTGTTCGTGATGATTTTCCTGCAACTCTTCTAGCAGTTCGATGACATAAAGTAAATATTATATCATTATCTAATTCTTTGTATGTATAGTCACTATTGTCTTTGTTTGATCCAAAAATAACTTGCCAAAAAGATCTACTATTTGATAGCTTCTCATCTTTGTCTGCATTTACAATAATACTCCTCAAATTATCCTTATCTCCATTTGATTTAACTTGAAATAAAGAACATTCAGCTTTTACATTACATGATACTACATCAAATGTCTCAGTGTAATTTGATAAGCTATCCATATAAACAGATTCAGTTTCATATTTCTCATCAATATCTAAACGTTTTAATTCTAGCATAAAGACATTTCCAGGCTCATAGAATTGATCTATTGAACTTATCAATTCAATGTTATATGTCTTTAACGACTCTTCGAGTTTTGTTTCAAAATCGCTAATATACTCATCTGATTTTTGTCGATCAACATATTTCTCAGACATTAGATCAAAATATGTAGAAAAGCTATTGTTCTCAATAAGAATATATGCAGGTTTATCCAGAACTTTACCAACATTACAAGAACTTAATCCTACAATTGCTGTTAGTAATAAGACGATAAAAAATTTCATGTTCATGATTCTGATTTTGTTCAAAGATAAGAGTTTTTGCAACAATTTTAATCAATTAATAATCAAAAGCTCTTTTATTAAATATTACATATCCGAAATGTGCCATAAAATAAGTTGATCGACTATCGGTATCGTAATAGTTAACAGTAAATGCCAATGGGCCAAAAGTAGTATTGTAAACAATTCCGGCTGAGCCCATTAAATGGATATAGGAAAAACTTTCGGAATAATATGGCTGATAAACCCTGTCGTATGGTTCTGATTTTAAAATTTTTTCAAAAGGAGCAAAAGCATATACTTCAATTCTTATATTTAGATTATCATTTAATGCTATTATTGGCTTTAACCCAAGAGCTGCGTAAGAATTAGCCCGATAATTACTTAAGAATAGTGTCTTGCTATGAGGTGTTGGTTCAAAAACCGGTGCAGATAATATACTTGAAGTATAATTCCTAAACAATGGTTTATTGCTAACCAATAATTCTGCATAAACACCTAAAGAAAAATGTTTAGAAATTTTTGTATATGAATCTGTAAAAGCATTAAATTGCAACCACGAATGTTTTGCATCATAATAGTCATGCAAGGCTGTAGTTGATCCAGGAATATTTTCTTCCTCACCCACAATATACCTCACACTAATAGCATTTTTACTTCCCGTAGTAGCATACTGATTATAATTATGATTATTACTCAAAATACTAAAATGAACACTACTCATTCCAAAAAGAGTGTAATCAGCAGTATCATTTTGCAAAAAATTACTTATCTGAAAATAATCATAAGTTTGAAAACCTGTAACAAAACCCAATTTCATAATTGAACGCCTTGTTAATGGTGTAAACACATCTATTCTTGTGTTATTATCATAATTTATTAAATATGGAGGTCTGTATTCAAGAGAAAATAACCTTGAGTTTCCCTTGAAATAATCGAACCTATTCACATTAGCTGCCACATCTAATGCGAGGGGTATCCGAAAAGGGAAGTCCATTCTTCCTGATAAATGAAAAGAGCTATACAAACGTCCAAAATATATATTAGATTTTAATAATAGCGAAACTCTGTTAAGTATCTTATAATTAAAACCTACAAATCCGGTATTTGAATAGCCTGTAGATAAACCAGCACCAAACAAAACATTAGCACGTTTTTCCTTTTTAACATCGAAAATAACATCAAAAAAACCTGTTGTGTCGTTAAATCTTGCAAAAGGAGTCGCAGAAGACACTTGAAAATCAGAAACTAATTTATAGTACTCTGACTCTAACTGTCTTATACTTAGCTTTTCGGATTTACCTTTGAACGATTTTAAAAAATAGTTTTTTGATTTCTCATCAATTCCATTAATATATACCTTATCAAAATCGAAAACAGGAACTCTGTTATGAAAATCTTTCCTTCGCAATGATAATTCGACAGAATCCTCCCTCACAGGAATTCTATTCATGATGCTATCAATCATTTTTAGACAACCATTATATCCCATTTCAGAAAATTCATCTATACGATGAAAATCTAGCAAACTTACGTCTGTAAAATCAATTTTCAAAGTAATTCCTTCATCAGGAGGAACCTCATATTCCTTTTTTTCGCCCATAATCATATTTTCGACCTGCAATAACAAATCATCAGGATTTGGCTTTTCTGAATAGCTTGTAACACAGACACCAATCATAATGTCAGGATGAAACTCATTTCTCATCACATCAATAGGGAAGTTATTATAAATACCTCCGTCAAAAAACAAAACACTATCAATCACTACAGGTTTAAAATAAAATGGAAAGGTCATTGATGCCCTTATTGACAATCCCAAATCCCCGTCCTTAAAAATAACCTCTCTATTTCCATATACATCGGCACCAACACATCGGAAAGGCACAAATAGTTTATCAAAATCATTATTTGCAGCTGCGGAATACTGAGCAAAATATTCCATAATTCCAAAATCCATGGGCTGTGTAGCCACTAAATTAGTGGGTAAAACTAAATTTATTGTACTATCCGATTTTTTTAACCCAATACTAAAAGAAGAAGCATCTTGCTCCTGCTGTTTAAAATAATAATACTGATGATCGGGGATTCTTCCCTTATAGTAATCGATAAAACGATCTTCACGAAAAAGATCTTCCATTTCATCAGGTGTTAAACCAATTGAATATAGTCCACCAACAATTGCTCCGATAGAAGTACCAACAACATAATCAATAGGAATATTATTCTCTTCGAGTGCTCTTATTACACCAATATGAGCTAGACCTTTTGCTCCCCCACCACTAAGGACAAGTCCTACTTTCTGAGAAAAAGAACTCAGAGGTATCACAATCCCTAGAGATAAAATAATCAATATTTTAGTAAATTTATACAATTCAGATATTTTAAAAGCTCCCTTAATTAATTAGACGTATTTTTTTGTATTTAGGTGCTAAATTTTCAATGTTTTTTCAACAAATTATATACAAATTAATTATTTTAAAGCACATTTTTCTGTAAATGCTATTAAATAATCATAAATTTGCTTTTTATCTTTCTAGTTTAAAAGGTTTTAGTCATTTTTGTAAAAAAATAATCAATTTGAAAAATAATTTTAAATCATATTTTGCCTTAGTAAAATTCTCGCATACAATTTTCGCATTACCTTTTGCATTAATTGGATTCTTTACGGCGATAAAACAAGACGGGTTTTCACTTGATTGGACAGATCTGATTTTAGTCTTATTATGCATGATTTTTGCTCGAAATTCTGCGATGGCATTTAACCGTTATATCGATAGATTTATTGACAAAGCAAATCCCAGAACAGCTAAAAGAGAAATTCCAGATAATAAAATCAGCTCAAAAAATGCCCTACTATTTACTATTATTAATTCTTTATTGTTTATTGCAGCCAGTGCCTTTATTAACAAAACAACCTTAATGCTGTCTCCTGTTGCACTAGCAGTAGTCCTAGTTTATTCATACACAAAGAGATTTACTTTTCTATCGCATTTAGTTCTAGGAATAGGTTTAGCAATTGCACCAGCAGGAGCATATATCGCTGTTAGTGAAACTTTGAGTTTAAAGATTATCCTTTTGTCATCTATTGTCCTACTGTGGACAGCTGGATTTGACATTATTTATTCACTACAGGATGAAGAATTTGACAAGCAAAATGGTTTATTCTCAATTCCGGCAAAATTTGGACGTAAAAGATCACTTATTATTTCATCTACAATTCACCTAATAACTATTGGGATTCTGATATACTGGACATTTTTACAAGAAGGCAATTTTCTATTATGGATCGGAGTTGGAATTTTTACGAGCTTATTAATTTACCAACATCTTATTGTAAAACCAAATGATATTTCAAAAGTAAATTTAGCTTTTGGAACAACTAATGGTATTGCATCTGCTTGTCTTGCAACATTTACGATTATTTCATTCTTCCTATAATGGATATTATATAACGCCCAATACGATTGGAGCATACAAAAAGAATCTGGCAACTCGTAACAATCCAATAAATGACAATCTTTTCACAGGGTATTTCAATACTCCAGCCAAAGTACATACTGTAGCATATGGCAATGGAAACAAGGCTGCTATAGCTATAAATACACCACCCCATCTTTTAATCTTATCAAGATGATTTGCATATAGCTTCTCTAACTTGTTTCTAATTCGTGGAATCTTATTTATTATCCAACCAAGAACATACGCATGCATTCCTCCTATATAGGACAGAATTCCTAACATACCAACCCATAAATAAAAACTCTGCATCTCACTAACCCAGAGAATAAAAAAATCGGGTGGAATTAAACCACCAAGACTCTCTGTTAAAAGAAAAAACATGAGAACTACCTCAGGTCTAAAGTTTTCGATTAAATAATTTGGAATCTCACTTACCTGAATAATAAAAGTATTGAGAATCCAAACAGCTAAGATAATAATTCCAATAATTGCGAGGACTTTCAACATATTGGATAACAAGAAACTTAATATCCCATTAGACCGATAATACCTGTAATAAATATTAAATGTTCTCCATATATTTTTGCGTTCTCTTCTCATATTCAATTAGTAGTACAAATAAACAAAAAAATTACAATCAAATAGTGAGAAAGTTGCAATTGATTATTGTTTATTAATAAAATATTAGGCATATTTATTGTTTTGCAATAATTAAACATTTTTTTTTACGTTGTAATATAGGATTCAACAAAAATGGAATATCTTTGCTATGCGAAAACAATGATTAGACGATTTCACATATTACTTTTGTTTTTCTTTCTCACTTCATCGATGGGCTTTGCTCAGTACATGGAGGGCTTTTGTAATGATATCGATGATAAAAAATTAATAAAGAAGTATAACAAGGCTGTCGATTTATTAACTACTGGCAAATTAGATGATGCTGAATTAGAATTTGCTAAAGTTCTTGAAAGCGAGCCTGAATTTACAGAAGCTTGGGTTGCAGTTGCAGAAATTAATTATTCAAGATACAAATCTGCAATGGATCCGAAATCACAAAATATATATTATGGAAAATATGTAAAATCTCTTGAGCGGATTGCCTCATCATGTCCATCTTTCCAAAACTACGAGACGAATTATAAACTTGGAAAAATTTTCTTTGCTGAAGACAATCTTGAAAAAGCAATGAAATACCTAAAAATATTTACAAAAAAAGCGACAAAAAAATCAAAATATTATTCAGATGCAGAAAGCACATTAAGGTATATTGAACAATTTCTAAATTTAACAAAAAATCCTGTTCCATTTGACCCACATATTGTAGAAGGAATATCAACTAATAATGATGAATTTCTGCCAATAATATCTCCTGACGGTAGCATGGCATTTTTTACTCATGCATATATGAAGAGTGATGTTAGTAACATATATGGACCAAAATATACCGAAGAGTATACTATGGCAAGAGCAATTGATAATACTGGTCTTAAATTTGAACAAGTCGAGGCTCTTCCATATCCTTTTAACACTGGGAAAAATCAGGGAGCTTCTTCAATTACTATTGATAATAGCACAATGTATTTAACAATATGTACTCCTATCAGTCAAAATTATGACAATTGTGATATTTTCTACACCACAAAAAAACAGTCTGGATGGAGTGAACTAGCCAGTGTAGGATCAAATATTAATGGATTAAAAACATGGGAGTCACAACCAACTATTTCTGCAGATGGTAAAACTTTGTATTTTGCCAGTATTAGAGAAAGTAATATAGGATTTGACCCAAACAATCCAACTTCAGATATTTATTATTCAGAGAAAATGGAAGACGGAAGTTGGGGCATACCTCAAAATCTTGGACCAGTAATAAATACTCCTGGTAACGAAAAATCCCCATTTATTCACTCAGATAGTCAAACCTTGTACTTTTCTTCTGATGGACATTTAGGAATTGGTGGTTTTGACATTCTCTTTTCAAAATATAGAGATGATTCTTGGACCAAACCAGTTAATATTGGATACCCAATTAACACTCGTAGAAATGATTTGGGTTTTGTTGTAAATACACAAGGTACAAAAGCCTATTTTGCCTCAAATAATTTAAGCGGACTTGGCGGATGGGATATTTATTCTTTTGATTTGTACCCCGAAGCCAGACCCGAAAAAGTCTTTTTGGTAAAAGGACAACTTATTGATGATGAAGGTGCTGCTATTACAGAAGCTAAACTTGAAGTAAGAAATATCCGCACACAAGAAGTTTCGGAGGGTATTGTGGACACAGAAACTGGAAATTATGCAGTTGCTGTTACTGTAGAAGAAGAAAAAGAAGATGATGACTACTTAATGATTGTAAAGAAAGAAGATTATAGTTTTACATCGTCTTTAATTGAGCCAACTGAAGAAACCTTCGAAGCTCCTGTAGAAGTTGATTTCGAAATTAAACCAATTGAAGTTGGCAAAGCTGTTGAACTTAACGATATTTATTACGCAACCGCATCATACACAATTAATGACAAGAGTTTTGTTGTTCTTGATGGTTTTATTGAATTCCTTAATTCAAACCCAAATGTGAGAATTGAAATTCGTGGACATACCGATAATATCGGAAGCTATCAAAGCAATATTAATCTCTCCAATATGAGAGCAAAATCTGTTTACGATTACCTTATTGCAAAAGGAGTTAGTAGTAACAGATTAAAATATCGTGGTTATGGACCAGACAAGCCTATTGCCTCCAACAAGACAGAATTTGGCAGATCAAAGAATCGAAGAACAGAATTCTTTATTATCGAAAAATAATACCAATATCAAATAATATTAAAAGTCTCTTAGAATAGGCGACTCTTTACTTTTTGGGTCGTGTATCTATCTTAGGCGTAGAATAAATCATCGCCAAGATTAACCATCGTTCTGTCTGATTATTTACTCGCCAAACATATTACTAACCTAAGTTCGATTTTAAAATAAAAAAAGAATGCCGACCCCTGCCCGACATTCTTTAACTTAATTGTCTATTTATGGTTGATTAGACTATTCTTTTACTTCTTGTATAGCTTTAGCTTCTTTTTTCTTCTGTGTCAATAATGATACGACAACAAGAACGATAAATGAAAGAGGTATAGCAACAATACCTGGATTATCCAGTGGCCAAATAGCATCTGACTTAAGCATTCCATATCTTTCATACATTTTTGGAGAAAGTAGAATCAATACAATTGATGATATAATACCAGTTACAATTGATGACGATACCCCCTCTGCTGTTGTTTTCTTCCAGAAAAGAATCATTATAATAGCTGGAAGGTTACCTGCAGCTGCAACAGCAAATGCAAGTCCTACAAGGAACGACACATTCATCCCTTTGAACAATATACCAAGTAAGATTGCGATTAAACCAACTGCAAAAGCAGATATCTTACCAGCTCTAACCTTAACCTTATCTGACATTTTCTTATTTAGATATTGATCAATAAAGTCGTGTGCAATAGCTCCTGAAGATGCAACAATAAGACCACTAACAGTACCAAGTACAGTAGCAAATGCAATAGCAGATATTAGTGAGAATATTCCCACACCAAACGACTTAGCCAATAATGGTCCCGACATATTACTACTAGACACATCAATTACACCATTTACCATAGCTCCAAGTCCTAAATATAAAGTCAGAATATAGAAAAATCCAATAGCAGCAATCGCAACAATAGTTGACTTACGTGCAGCTCTTTGGCTTGGCACAGTATAGTATCTAATTAATACGTGAGGTAATGCTGATGTTCCAAGGAACAGTGCAAGCATCAATGAAATGAAATTTAATTTATCCCAGAAATCACCATCTTTAAGTTTAAATATCATTCCAGGCTTCATAACATCTGTACCCGGAACTAATTTTGGATAATAAATTGTTACTTTATCCTTACCATCAGCAATAATTGCTTTTGTATAAATAATAATTTCACTATCCTCTATCTTAGTAAGAAAATTAAATGGATTAGTTGAACCAGTTGAGTTTACTTCTTCACCATTTGAAACAATACGATGAAAGTGACCAACCTGATAGAACTTTCTGGCAGAACGTTCTGCACCATTAAAAAGTTTTCCTCCTTCTGCTTGTTGAGTTAATGATAATGATTCTTCAAGTTTTACACCATCATCGGTTCTTTTTACAATGAACCATCTAGTATAACCATCCTCACCATAAGCAAATTTAACAAACTCGTTGCCTTTTTCATCTTGCACAATAGTAGCAGGACTAGCAAGAGATTCATCTTCTAGTTGAATTTGGTTATCTCCAACAGCGTAGGCTTCTACAGTATCAAACATATGATACCCATCGTATGGATTCTGATTGAGACCGTTTTTAAGAATAACTACAGTAAGAATTACAGTAACAATAATTAATAAACCTCCTTTTATAAACTGTACATAAGTTGTAGATGTCATACCTGCAGTAGCAACAATCAAAATTACAATTGAACCTACAATAACAACACCCACCCAATGAGGAAGCCCTAATAATGGAACTACAAGATCACCTGCACCTACCATTTGAGGAATTAAATAAAATAGAGAAACTACCAAAGTACTGATTGCAGCAGTAAGCTTAATACTACGTGAGTTAAATTTACTGTCAAGTGCATCGGTAAATGTAAATTTACCCATTCGTTTAAGTGGTTCTGCAACTACAAAAAGTGCAACTACCCATCCAGCAAGATATCCGATAGAATAAAGAAATCCATCATATCCTGCATAAGCAATCATACCACAAATTCCTAAGAAAGAAGCAGCAGAAAGATAATCACCAGCAAATGCAACACCATTTACAGCCCAGTGAATTGTTCCTCCAGCAGCATAATAACTACTCGCAGTTTTCGTTTTTCTGGCAAAATAAAACGATAAACCTAAAACTAATGCGACAAATGCAACAAATATAATTATCGCCCATATAGAAACATCATATATCATACCTCTCCTCCTTCTTTACCATTATATTTGTCCTCAAGTCTGGTTGCAAAAAAGTTATAGAAAAATCCCATAACCACAGCCAGTAGAATTAAAGAAAAACCATAAACCACAGCAAGATTTAATCCTAAGAATACTCTCTCACCAATAAGGTCTGGTTTATAAACACATAAAAAAACGAAACTCACATATACTAATAAGTATACAAAGAAAAATTTTAAGCCTAATTTGGCTTTTTTCTTTGCAGCCTTATCCTCCTTGAGTTCCGCCGCAGGTCCATGTAACATGTCTGAAAATTTAGTTAATAAAAAAACAATACTCGCAAGTCATGCGAAACATGACGTTTGTCAAAAATAGAATTAAATGTTTTAAAACAACAATACATTAAGTTGTAATTCAACATTGTTTTACAACAACTTTTATTATATTTGTATACAAATACTCTAAAAACCATGAAATTCAAGAAAAACGTAAGCTGTGTTGACTGTAAACTCAAATGCGACATCTATAAAGCCTTAAAAGAAAGTGGAGAAGATTTCTCATGTATAAATCCACTACATATTTATTATGACCGACATGAGTATATTTGCAAGCAAGGTAGCAGTGTAACACATGCAATATATCTTGTTGAAGGGTCAGCAAAGTTATTTATTGAGGGATTAAACAACAGAAACATTACTCTTTACATAATGAGACCTCACTCCTATATTGGGCTTCTATCATTTTTTGAAACACCAAGTTACAGCTACTCAGTCAAAGCTCTTGAAGAAACCCACATCTGCATGGTTGATTTAGATCGAATAAAAAGACTTTACATTGAAAATCACAACTTCTTACTAAACCTTAATCAAGCATTCGGCAAATCAGTATCATCCATTTTAAGTAAAATTATAACCCTAAACCAAAAAAACATAAGAGGTAGAATTGCCGACAGTCTACTATATCTAGCTAAACTTTATGAAAACGACACCTTCAGGATGCTTTTATCCAGAAAAGAACTCGGTGAATTATCAGCAATATCTGAAGAAAATGCAGTAAGGCTTTTGGGTGAATTCAAAAGAGAAGGAATTATTAGTGTAGATGGCAAAACGATTGAAATTCTTGACAAAAAGTTATTAGAAAAAATTTCAGAAGTAGGCTAAAAAACTACATTGTCCCCTTAAAATCGTAACTAAGTTTAGACAACATAGTGCTAATATTTGCCAATACCTTCTTAATAATTGTCTTATCAAGATCACTCAAATATTTTGTATTAATAAGATTATCAGGCGATATGCCTTTATTTATAAGTGATGATTGTTGCTTCAACCGCATTCCCTGTAGATATTTATAAGCCTGAATAATATTTTGATATGATGATATGCTTAGAATATCTTCTTCCTTAAGTGTTTGTAATCTTTTAATGGTCGAAACTTCATGCACTTCGTGTTTTAAAGCATAGATTCGTGCAAAATTAACAATTGGCATAATAGTTTCCTTAATATTAACAGTCTCAGGAGGAGCTCCTGCAGTTTCTAGTAAAATATTTCCCCAAAATCCAACTTGAGGCTTTAATTTAATATTGTTTTGAGCAAGCAAAACTAAATATGCTGGGTTATTCTCAGTCAGTTGATCAATTCTATTTTTTAAATCACTAACAAAAGATTCTTTGCCATACACTGCACGCATATCGAAAAAAACACTGATATCTAACAAATCCTTACCAGTTCCAGTATTTATCCATTTTGTGAAGTATCTTTCCCAAACTGAATAAGCCTGGCAATATTCAGAATTCTTCGCCATTATTCCACCTTTACAGTGTTCATATCCAACTTCATCTAAAGCATCACAAACAAATTCTGCTAATTTGTCGAAATAGTCTTTTGCTTTTTGGTCAGTTTCTTCATCTGTATCATCAAAAATAATCGCGTTATCCTGATCAGTATTTAATGTCTGCTCTTGTCTCCCCTCACTTCCTAAAGTCACAAAACAGAACTCTACAGGTGGAGCTCCTATCTTCTCAATACCAATTTTAATTAAACGTTTGCATATTAAGTCTGAAATAAAAGACAAGCTTCCAAAGAGTAGTTCCGAATCTGCACCAGTACTTACAAGAGGCAAGACACTTGACACAAATTTTTCATGCAATGCTTTAAGTTCTACTACTGAACCAGCAGCTTGAATAGAATTCACCACCTTTAGTGGCAAAAATTCTTCCAATCCAACAAGATCTCGTTTATCTATAAAGCCTTTTATTTCGCCATCTATTGATCTAAGAACAACATAATTAACATTCCTATTCACAGCAAAATAGTTCAGCAAATTTAGAATCGAAAAATTCTCATCTATATAATTTACAGGAGAACTCATTATTGAGTAAATTTGCAAATCCATATCTTTACTTATCAAACATCGTTTTCGCAAAATACTTTCATCAACATACCCAATTACCACATCATTTTCTGCCTGCACCAAAGCATAATCTACTGACTTTAGATTCATTTCACTTATCAACGAGTTTATTGTACCGTTATATGGACAAGTTAAAACATCCTTACTAAAATGAGCTATTGGAGTCAAAAGATGATGCATAAAGGTTGCAAATTCCTTATTTATCTGGAAATCATCTTTTGTAAATTCATTGTTTGTACTAATATCTTGAATTATACCTTCGCAAAACTTTGGTTCTCCTTTTTCGTAGATAACTATTACTGAAACTGCTACATGAATGTGCTCTCCTGATTTTTTTCGTAATTTAATAAACTGATTATTAATGAATCCATGTTTTAATAAGTTTTTTCTAAACGTCAGCTTATCATGTTTCTCTACAAAGAAGTCAAGAATATACATATTCTTTATTTGCGAAAATGCATCGTATCCAAAGATATTTATTGCAGTTTGATTTGCTTCTAGAAATTTCCCTTTTGTATCTATCGAGGTTCTAAATATACCCTGATTCAACTTATCCATTAAAGTTTGAAACTTTTCGCGACTACTCAATAGTTCTTCTTGAACCAATTTATCAGAACTAACATCTTTAAAACTAAAAATAATTGCATCCTGACCATAAAAATCAAAATTATTTACGTTTAAAACCACATCTAGCTTTTCTCCTGAATCAAGATTTAACTGACACTCAGAAGTTTTTTGATGTAGCTTATTAACTCTTCCGTTTAACTTTTCTCTGATTGTATCGGGCAAATCGACAATTTCTTCAATATTTTTGTCCAAAATCGCATTATTATCATAACCCGACATTTTTTCAAAGACTGGATTTGCAAATGTTATTTTATTATCAATTACCATTAACAACCCCTCTGTTGAAGCATCAACTAAGGATCGGTATTTTTCTCTAGATTTGTTTAATTCAGCTTCTGCTTGAATTCGTTTTATCTCAATTTTAAATGACTGACGTCCTACCCAAAATAATATCAAACTAACTAATGCAGTAATTATCAAACTTATAATAATAAACCGATTTGTCAATCCATCAATTTCTGTCTTAACATCTTCTATATATATGCCTGTACCGACAATCCAGCCCCAAGGCTTAAAGAGTTTTACATAAGACAATTTAGGAACAATATGACTCGGATCATCTTTCCATTGCCACATATATTCAACATATCCTTGACCATTCTCTTCAACAACTTTCACACATTCTTCAAAAAGTTTTTTCCCGTGAGAATCTTCAAAATCACTCAAATCAGTTCCATTAAGCTCAGGTCGATAAGGATGCACAATCATTACTGGTTGCATATCAGTAACCCAGAAATAATCTTTATTTTCATCACCATAACGCAAATATTCTATGCGAGATATTGCTGTTTGTTGCGCCTCTTCCCTAGTTATTAAACCTGCCAACTCGTCTTTGTGATATTTTTCCAAAATACTTGTAGTAGTATTAGTTAACTCAGTTATCATTTCGCGCTTTCTGTCCAGCATTGAATTTTCAAAATGAGGAAGAACAATAAAGAAAAGAGTTACAACAAATAGTATCACAGCCAAAATTGACGGCAATACAATATTCACAAAGAATTTCTTACGGGCTTTCTTAATTAATTCTTTCATTTGTTGATTTTCAGGTTTAGTCAAATATATAAAAAATTTCATTACCTTTCTTAATCATTCAACAAACATTTTATAGATTTGATTGTTTGATTTATAAACGGATATATGAAATTTTTCAAATACATATTATTCATCTTTATAATGTCAATTACAATGAGTTGTGGACAATCAACAAAAGATATTCAATCTATAAAAGACTTTGACTCTCAAAAATATCTTGGCAAATGGTACGAAATTGCCAGACTTGACCACAACTTTGAAAGAGGATTAGACTATGTTACTGCTACATACAGCATTAAAGATAATGGGAAGATTAAAGTTTTAAATCAGGGAATAAATTCCGAAGGACGGACCAGCACTACAGTAGGCAAAGCCTATGTAAAGGACACTAAAGAGAATTTGGGAGAATTGCGTGTAAGTTTCTTTTGGATATTTTACGCTAAATACAGAATCATATATCTTGATAAAGAATATGAAACTGCAATAGTAACCAGCGGCAAGAAAAAATACTTATGGATACTTGCAAGAAAACCAATACTTGAAAAAGACAAACTGGATGAGTTAATTAGTTTTTGTAAAAAGAAAGGTTATAACACAGAAAAACTGATTTTCCCTAAACAGAAATAATGTCTTAATTTCTAAACAAATTTTATTATATATTGAAAAAGCCTCGCAATACGAGGCTTTTTCAATATATCTAAATTAAGATTAAAATCTTTTTTCTTTAATTCTAGCTTTCTTACCTGTAAGTCCACGAAGATAGAAAATTCTTGCACGACGTACTTTACCAACCTTATTTATCTCAATTGAATCGATAAATGGAGAAGCAAAAGGGAAAATTCTTTCAACACCAAATGCCCCAGACATCTTACGAACAGTAAATGTAGCAGTATGCCCTTCACCTTTAACTTGAAGAACAACACCTCTAAATTGCTGTATTCTTTCCTTATTTCCTTCTTTTATTTTATAACTAACAGTAATAGTATCCCCAGCTTTGAATTTTGGGAAATTCTTTTCTTCTGCTACTGCTTCATTGACAACTTTCATTAATTCCATCACAAAAAACTTTAAATATTCCTTAAAAATTTCGGACTGCAATATTAGTTATTTTTTTTGAATCAAAAGCTTTTTTTTAATAATAATTTTATTTTTTTTTCACAATCTCATATTTATCTCAAAACCATCATGTTAAATAGGATAAAATAAACACTGTTTTCCAACAAAAAAAATGCATACTAATTTGACAAACAAATGTCGATTTTTTACGTATAAACATTATAAAATCAGAATACTCCTTTTTTCATTAATAATAACAATTTAATACATATGAAAATAGAACACATAGCAATTTGGGTAAACGATTTAAATGAAATGAAAAATTTCTACACTAAATATTTCAATATGAGTTGTAGTAAAATATACACTAACACAAAGAAAGGCTTCTCATCGCATTTCTTATCTTTTGAAAATGGTGCAAGAATAGAAATTATGCACAGAAACGACATATATAAAAATAAAAACAAAAAAGGTTGGACAAACGGACTAACCCACTTTTCAATATCTGTTGGTGGCAAAGAAAATGTCGATTTACTAACAGAAAAAATAAGAAAAGATGGTTTCTACATTTTTGGAGAACCACGATTTACTGGTGATGGCTGTTATGAGAGTGTAATATCTGATCCTGAAGGAAACCATATAGAAATTACGGCATAACTCTTACTTTTTCATAAACTTCAACTGCAGATATGGATTAGTATATAAAAATCAACAAACAAGCTTTTTGTCATCCCAATTATTTTCACCATAAATTTTGATGAAAAAATGGATTTCATTTAGCACTAATCATCTCTGTCACACTTACCTATTATGTTAACGCAACAGTTATTAAGTCGACAGCGTTTTGATCAAATATTATTATCAATAAAAAATGATTAGGACTACAAACCACACAAACATTATAAACTATATACCATAAATCTAATAAAGTACACTATTTCTGCCCACGAAAAAAAACAATATCCATTTATCAAATTACACCCAGCAAATCAAAAATAAACTGAGAACTCAATAAGCATTTTCAAGTTATATTAAAGCACCACAGCACATTACACAAAAGCTTCTTTAAAAAACCCGTTTTACATGATTTTAATCACATATTAATATGTTTTCCAATCATTTTATTTAGACTTTTTACAAATTAGAAAAAAATGCTTAAAAACAATTAAACCTACTATGTGATACTAAACAATAATAATATATTTGTTGACGATATAGAGTGTTAAATTTTTAACAAATAACAAATACTAAAGCTTATACAGAATGAATAGTCAATTAGAAAAGATTATCCAGAAGTATGACTCTAACAAAAACAGATTAATGGATATCTTAATAGATATTCAATCTACATTTGGTCATATTTCTAAGGAGGCGACAAAAGACGTTGCTAAGGAGCTAGACATTGCAGTTGTTGATGTTGAAGAAACATTAACATTTTACCATTTCTTCACACAAGAGAATGTTGGTAAAAACACTATTTATTTAAATGACAGTGTTGTTGCATGCATGAGTGGTAGAGAAGATGTAAAAATTGCATTTGAGAATGCTGCAGGATGTAAATTTGGGCAAGTTACTGAAGACGGTCAGATTGGTCTTTATAACACAGCTTGTATCGGAATGAACGATCAAGAGCCTGCTGCAATCATCAACAATGAAATTTTCACAAAACTCACTCCTGAAGCAGCTGCAGAGATAGTTGCAGGTCTTAAAGCTGGTAAAAATGTCAAAGAATTACACCACCAAGGTGTAGGTGATGGCAAAAATGCTGCTGGTGAAATCATGTCAATGGTACACAATAACGTTAAAAAAGAAGGTAAAGTTCTTTTTAATGAGTTCACTCCTGGTTTTGCTATTAAAGAAAAATTATCAGGTTTGACACCAAACGAAGTTATTTCTGAAGTTAAGAAATCTAATATTCGTGGTCGTGGTGGTGCTGGTTTCCCAACTGGATTAAAGTGGGATTTCTGTTCAAAATCACAAGGTGAGAAACGTTATGTATTATGTAATGCTGACGAAGGTGAGCCTGGCACATTTAAGGACAGAGTTCTTTTAACTGAACGTCCAGAAATGTTATTCGACGGTATGGCTATTGCAGCTTTTGCAGTTGGCGCACAACATGGTATCTTATATTTAAGATATGAATATAAGTATATGGAAGAGTATCTTGAGAAAGTTCTTGCAGATGCTAGAAATGATAACAGGTTAGGTGAAAATATTGGTGGAATCGAAGGTTTCAATTTTGACATCAGAATTCAATATGGTGCAGGCGCTTACGTATGTGGTGAAGAAACTGCTCTAATCGAATCTGGTGAAGGTAAAAGAGGCGAGCCAAGAGACAAACCACCTTTCCCAGTTGCAAAAGGTTATATGAATTGCCCAACAATTATTAATAATGTTGAAACATTCTGTTCAGTTGTTAAGATTGTTGAGAATGGTGGTGACTGGTACAGCCAAATGGGTACAGAAGAATCTTCAGGAACAAAATTACTAAGTGTTTCTGGTGACTGCGCTGAGCCTGGTGTTTATGAGATAGAATGGGGTATGACTATCATTGAAATGCTTGATATGGTTGGTGCAAAAGACGTACAAGCTGTTCAGGTTAGTGGTCCTTCAGGTCAACTTATCGGCCCTAAAGATTTCGAAAGACAAATATGCTATGGTGACTTAGCAACAGGTGGTTCTATGATTGTTGTAGGAAAAGACAGAGATATTCTAAAAGAAGTTGTTCTTAACTTCATGGAATTCTTTGTAGAAGAATCGTGTGGTTCATGTACAACATGTCGTATTGTTCCAAAACTAATGAAAGAAAGACTTGAAAAAATTATTAACGGTAAAGGTGTTATGCAAGATATCGCTGATCTAGAAGATTGGGGTAGAATTCCACTAGTTAGCCGTTGTGGTTTAGGTCAAACAGCTATGAATCCTATCATTACAAGTATCAAGAATTTTAGAGAAATATATGAAGCTAAAGTTCGTAAAGATGTTGAGTATGATCAAGGATTTAACATGGATGAAGCAATTCAAGCTTCTTGCGCATTTGTAGACAGAGTTCCAAACGCACATTAGTATAATTAACAATTATTTTAGAACTATTAAAGAAAAAAATATGAGCGAAATAATTAAAATAGTAATTGACGGCAAAACTGTAGAAGCTAAACAAGGGCAAACTATCCTTGAAGCAGCTGTCGATCATGGAATATATATTCCTACCCTGTGTGCATTCGAAGGGATTACACCTAAAGCATCATGTAGACTCTGTACTTGTAAAGTAAACGGAAGATATATGACAGCTTGTACCACTCCTGCTTCAGAAGGAATGGAAATCGAAAACAACACAGAAGAATTAAACGAGATAAGAAAAGCAATAATCGAAGCTATCTTTGTTGAAGGTAACCACTTCTGCCCATCATGTGAAAAAAGCGGAAACTGTGAATTACAGGCATTAGGATATCGTTACCATATGATGGTACCAAGATTCCCTTATTCATTCCCTCAGAGACCTATTGATGCAGATAACCCTAAATTAATGTTAGATACTAACAGATGTATTCTTTGTTTAAGATGCATTAGAGGTTTAAAAGCAGAAAATGGAAAGAGTTTATTTGCACTAAAAAACAGAGGAGTTCATTCAGAAGTTGTAATCGATCACGAAGTTGCAGCAGACATTTCTGATGAGTTAGCACAAAAAGCTATGGATATCTGCCCAGTGGGTGTAATCCTTAGAAAAGAGAAAGGTTTTGACGAAGCTATTGGAACAAGAAAATATGATAAAGTTCCAATTGGTAGCGAAATTGAAAATAAATTTAACGAAGGAGGTAATAAGTAATGAGTAAACCTATAGTTGCTACGACGTCTCTAGCGGGATGCTTTGGATGTCATATGTCTTTACTTGATATAGACGAAAGAATACTTCAGTTAATTGAATTAGTTGAGTTTAATAAGTCACCTATTGATGATATCAAAACTTTCACAAAACAATGTGATATTGGGATTATCGAAGGTGGATGCTGTAATAGCGAAAATATTCACGTACTTAAAGATTTCCGTAAAAATTGTAAAATCCTTATCTCTTTAGGTGAATGTGCTATTATGGGTGGATTACCTGCATTAAGAAACGGAATTCCAGTTGAAGAATGTTTAGCAGAAGCCTATCTTGATGGACCTACAGTTACTTGTAATAAAGAAGGTATTTTACCTAACGACGAGGAGTTACCAATTATTTTGGATAAAGTTTATCCTTGCCATGAAATAGTAAAAATTGACTATTTCATTCCTGGTTGTGCTCCAAGAGCTGATTTAATTTGGGAAGCATTAGTTGCACTTGTTACTGGCAACGAAATGAATATTCCTTACGAAGTACTTAAGTTTGATTAATTTTAAAATATAAATACGATGTCAAAAAAAATAACAATAGAGCCCGTAACGCGAGTAGAGGGTCACGGTAAAGTTACAATTAAGTTTGACGACGCAGGAAACGTAGAACAATCTAGACTACACATTGTTGAGTTTCGTGGATTTGAGCGTTTCGTACAAGGCAGACCATATTGGGAAGCTCCAGTATTAGTTCAACGTCTTTGTGGAATTTGCCCTGTAAGTCACCACTTAGCAGCTGCTAAAGCTTTAGATGTAATTGTTGGTGCTGGAACCGGTGACGGTTTAACTCCAACAGGAGAAAAAATGAGAAGATTAATGCACTATGGACAATTTTTCCAGTCTCACGTATTGCACTTTTTCCACTTAGTTTCTCCAGATTTATTATTTGGTGTTGATGGTGATCCTGCTATCAGAAACATTATCGGTGTTGCTCTTAAACACAAAGATCTTGCTGTTCAAGGTGTGATGATGCGTAAATTTGGACAGGAAATCATTAAAGCTACTGCTGGTAAAAAAATCCACGGTACTGGTGCTATACCTGGTGGTATCAACAAACATCTTACTGAAGATGAAAGAGATTTCTTCCTTAAAGGTGCTGATCCATTAAATGCTGATAAGATGATCGAATGGGCTCAAGGCGCTCTTGATTTCTTAAAAGACTACCAAGCTAAAAACACAGACTTTATCGACAACTTCTCTAAGTATGATTCAAATCACTTGAGTATTGTGCGTAAAGATGGTGCTTTAGACTTATATCATGGTGTTCTTAGAGCTGTTGATGCACAAGGAAACAAAATTCTTGATGATGTAGATTATCAGGATTATGACAAGTATATCAGCGAAGAAGTTCGTAACTGGTCATACATGAAGTTCCCTTACCTAAGACATATTGGTAAAGAAAACGGATGGTACAGAGTTGGTCCTTTAGCACGTTTAAATACTTGTGACTTTATTCCTACACCACTAGCACAAAAAGAATTCGAAATCTATAAGGCTTACACTAATGGTAAACCTAACAACATGTGTATGCACATGCACTGGGCTAGATTAATTGAAACTCTTCACGCTGCTGAGATGATTAAGATTTTACTTAACGATCCAGATCTATTAAAAGACGATCTAGTAGTTAAAGGTACTAAGCAAAGCAGAGGTGTTGGTCTAATTGAAGCTCCTAGAGGAACATTATTCCACCACTATGAGATCAATGATAAAGATCAGATTTCATTAGCTAACCTTATTGTTTCTACAACAAACAATAATGAGCCAATGAACCGTGCCGTAAACAATGTAGCAAACAGCTATATGAACGGACAGGAAAACATCACTGAAGGTATGATGAATGCTGTTGAGGTTGCAATTCGTGCTTATGACCCATGTCTAAGTTGTGCTACTCACGCATTAGGTAAAATGCCTCTTGAAGTTTCTCTTTATGATGCTAAAGACAACTTAATTGATAAAAAGAAATCGTAAATGACAGACATTAATAAAATCTTGCTTTACGGATATGGAAATCCGGGTAGACAAGACGACGGACTTGGAAACGAGTTTGTTGAGGAGATGGAAAAGTGGGTTACTGAAAACAAGATTGAAAATGTTGAGTTCGATAGCAATTATCAACTAAATATTGAAGATGCAGACACAATATCCGATAAGGATATTGTTGTCTTCATCGATGCAACAATAGAAGATATTGAAGATTTTTATATCGATGAAATTGAACCATCAAATGCTAAAGTAGAATTCTCAATGCATGCAGTATCTCCGGCTTTTGTTGTAAATCTTTGTAACGAAATATACAATAAATTCCCAAAATGTTACCTTGTACATATTAAAGGTTACGAGTGGGATTTTGCAGAAGGACTTACAGATAAAGCTAGAGAAAATTTGAATAAGGCTATAGCAGATATCAAGGATAAAATTCTTGAAGGAAAAGATTTTATTGACTAATAAATCTCACAAAACATAAAAAAAACGTGATAGAACAATCTATCACGTTTTTTTTGACAAAATCTCAAAAAATTAACACCACATTCACTAATCTCAAAAGCAGCTTGTTTACAATTTATTTATACAAAAAAAGCTCTTCAAACTGAAGAGCGTCTCATTACAATTATTTATGTTTATTCTTGTTCACCTTCAGTAATTACCTCAAGTTCTTCTTGAAGCTCTTCATCAATCATTTCAAATTCCTCTTCAACTTCATTCAAGCCATAAATAATGCTAATTTTTTCAACATATTTTTCAAGTTTCTTACTGAACTTGTCTACAATTTCAGCATATTTTTCAGGACACTCCTCTTTAAACTTATCAGATTGCTTATCAAACTTTGAGATAAAAGCACTAATCTCATCTAATTCTTCATTTGCATTCTCATCTTCAACATCTGCATTCTCAATCGCTTTAATATATACAGTCATCATTTCTTCAGTAGCAGCAAAAAACTCATCACAACTTTCAAATTCTTTTTCGGCATATTTTTCTTTCAAATCTTCTAAGTTTTCAGCAGGTTTATCCTTAGAATCACATGCAATAAAACTGATAAAAACCATACTTAGTAACCCACAAATCAACATTTTTTTCATAATACTATTTTTTAAAATTTATATTCAAACAAATATAACATATAAAAGCGATATCTCAAAGTACTCCAAAGTTAAAAAAGCCTCTGTTACATCAGATCTCGCCATAGATAGAAACAGTTAAAATAATTAAATAATATTGAATATTCCTTAATAAAATTGCACTAATACTGACAATAAAAGTGTAATATTGCCAATATTAAAAACAAATAATACTTTCTAAATGCTGAATTTCCTACGTGCTCTTTACAAAACAATACTATCCCGCAGATACAATGTAATAATTAAAGGAAAAGATGTTTTATCATCCGATAATCCAAAGTTAATTCTTCCAAACCATGTTTCTCATATGGATCCTCAATGGATGGCAATTATTATTTATAAATACACTGATTTTGTCCCAGTTGTAGCAGGAGGATTCTTTAAAGTTCCAATTGTAAAGTACTTTTTACGAAAATTGGATGCGATAAAAGTTCCAAACTTAAAAAAAGAAAAACGTGATCCCGAAATACTCGACAAAATAAACACACAAATATTAACAGCTTTTGAAAACAACAAAAGTGCTTTAATATTTCCAGCAGGACATTTATCGGTTGGGGGGCTTGAAAATATTCGAAACAAACAAAGTGCATATTCCATAACCAGCAGATTACCAGAAAATGCAAAAGTTGTAGGTGTTAAAATCACTGGTTTATATGGAAGCATTTGGTCAACAGCATGGAATGGGAAAAGACCAGAATTTTTCAGCACATTCCTAAAAGCAATTATTTACTTTTTTGCTAATCTAATTTTTTTCTGTCCTCGCAGAACAATAACATTTGAATTCATAGATATTACAGAGGAAGCTAAAACACACGCAAAAATCGGACGTCAAGAATTTAACACTTATATGGAAAATTTCTATAATGAAAATGGTCCTGAAAAGCCAATTTTTGTCAGACATTTATTCTATTTCCCAAGGTTAAAGAATAAAGTTGCTTAAGCCCCCCCCTATCTCTTCCTCAAAATCTCAAATGCGGTCATATATCCATTAAAAACTGCACCGGTAAAACCTCCACCAATTTTTGTCCAAGCAGATGCATAATACAGGTTTTCAATTTTTGAAATTGGCTCTAGCCCTACCCTCTCTGGAGTTTGAGAAAACCCATAAACAGCTCCCTGTGGATTTAAAGTATAACGCTCAACAGTTTTTGAAGTACCAACTTCGTAATACTCTACTGAATCTTTAATACCTGGAAGCAATTTCTCTAATCTATTTATATAAGTTTGTGCGACTTCTTCTTTCTTTGCTTTATATTCTTCTTTTGAAAGCATATTCCAATCAGTAATATAATCTATGCAGCAAACAACTCCTGTACTTTTACCTGCCGGAGCAAGCGAATCGTCTACTTGAGCATAATCGACAAAAGTAAAACTACGCTTATCAAAATCTGTTTTATTGTTTGGCAATATATCTGCTATTTTCTCAATTGAATCATCATAAATAAATGTTGAGTAGTTTTTATTTCCAATATCTTTCAAATTTTTATTAAAACCTAAATATATAGTAAGTAAAGAAGCACCCACTTCCCTCTTTTCTATGTCAGATTCTATTTCTGTTGTATATTCTTTTGGCAACATCTTCTCTACCAACTGTGGAATAGAAGCATTTGCAATTATTTTTTCACCAAAGGCCTTTTTTACTTCATCAGAATTTTTCTTTTTATATTCAATTCCAACTGCCTTATCGTTTTCGACAATAATCTTCGTAACAAGATGACTATAAACCACTTCGCCACCATTAGACTTAATAAAATCAGCAAAATAGTCTGACAATTTCTGAGAACCTCCTTTAATAAAATTCCCACCCCCTGAATAATAAGCATTTTGTGCCTCCGAGTAATAACTTAATGCCAAAGTATATGGATCATCATGATAATATCCTAAATTGCCTAATAAGGCTAACTTAAGTACTTCATTTTTCGTAATAGAATCAAGAAAATCTCCAATATTACTTTCCTCTTTATTTCCATTCTCCTTTTTTAACTGACGGATATTCATAACCTGATAAAAATATGCATCAATTGCTGACTCTTCATCTGGAAAATTTGCTAGCAATGCTTCCTTTGCTTTTTCTGATTCATGAGGAATCACAATATTGTATTCTTTATGAACAAAGCGATAAAATTCAGGGATTCTCAAAAATTCTACATTATCGAAAACTCCTAAGTCACGAAATATCTTGGTTTTCATATCTCTGGGATGAAGACCATCCATTTCGTGTAATCCAACTTCAAATAAAAAATCTTTACGTTTAAAAGTTGTAGCACATCCACCTGGTATACTATGTTGTTCGACTAACAAAACTTTCTTGCCTGATTTTGCAAGCTTTGCACCTGCTACTAAGCCGCCTAAACCAGCTCCAATAATTACAGCATCGTATTTCATGTTCATTTTTAGATTAGATGTTTCGAATAAATTTCGCTCAATTCGTTTTGATATTTACTATCAATAAATTTACGTTTAAGTTTTAATGTTGGAGATAATTCACCTGAACAAGGTGCCCATTCGTCTGGAACTAATTTAAAACGCATAATTCTCTCAGGAGCACTTAATGTTTTATTCATTTTTATTACTTCGGCACTTAACATTTTTATAAGTTCGGGCGATTTAATCAATTCTTCCTTACTATCATAACTAATATCATTGTCTTTACACCAATTGTCAATGGAAACAAAATTTGGAGATATTAAAGCACTGGCAAACTTTTCATGTTCACCAACTACCATAACTTGATCAACAAAAACTGATTCTTTTAATCTACCCTCAATACTTTGCGGTGCTACATATTTACCATTAGAAAGCTTAAACATCTCCTTCTTTCTATCTGTAACATAAAGGAATTTTCCATCAACAATTTTTCCAATATCTCCGGTATGAAACCAACCATCATCATCAAACACTTCGGCAGTTAGTTCTGGATTTTTATAATATCCCAACATTACATTATGTCCTTTACAAAGTATTTCTCCATCCTCAGCGATTTTCATATCCACTCCATCTATTAAACATCCAACAGAACCTAACTTTACATTTGGATTATCTGTTCTGTTTATGGTAATCACTGGAGATGTTTCTGTAAGTCCATACATATTTAAGACTTTAATACCACAAGCCCAAAATACTCTTTCTAAACGTGGTTGAAGACTTGCTCCACCACAACCTACTAACCGAACATTTCCTCCAATAGCATCACGCCATTTACTAAATATCAATTTGTCTGCAATTTTTAGTTTTAACTTATAAAAACCTGTTTTTGACGTATCATATTTTAATCCTGTTTTTACTGACCAAAAGAAAATTTTCTTCTTAATTCCAGTCAAATTATTTCCTTTTGCAATAATCGTATCAAATATTTTCTCCAGAATTCTAGGAACTGCATCAAACCCATTTGGCTCAATCTCTTTCATATTTTTAGCAATTGCTGCCATATTCTCGGCATAATACAAACTGGTGCCAGAGTATTGTGTTTGATAATTTCCCATTCTGCCACCAACATGACATAAAGGTAAAATACTTAAATATTTATCATCAGGAGTAAGAGAGAATATTTTTGATGCTGCAAGAAAATTTTGAACTAAATTTTTATGAGAAAGCATCACTCCTTTTGAAACACCAGTTGTTCCAGAAGTATAAATCAATGTTGCGAAATCTTCCTCTGTAATATTTTCTTTAATTTCTTCTAATTCCGATTTATGTTTATCAGAATTTTTCTTTCCCAGTTCAACTATACCTTCCCAAAATGGAATTCCATCAATCTGTTTAAAGCAAAAAATATTATCAGTATTTCCAACTCCATTAAAAGCTGAATATATTGTATTATACATAACTTTATTGGCAACAAATACCGACTTTACTTCTGAATGTTTAAGAATATACTTATATTCATCTTCGGACAATGTGTTGAAAATTGGAACATGAACAACGCCAAGCATTGACATTCCCATATCAACAAAATTCCATTCTGGACAGTTATGAGAAATAGTAGCAATTTTATCGCCTTTCTTAAATCCCATTTCCATCAGACCATAGCTAAAATTGTATGCGTCTTCTATATATTTTTTGGTACTTACTGATTTCCATTTTCCGTCAACCTTAGATACAAATACATCTTGCTTATTTGCATATTCATTTTTATACCTTTCAAGTAGGTCAAAAACCCTTGTGATATCCATAAATTGTATAAATAAATTGTTTTTATCTCAAATCTGGTAACAAATTTAAAATAAAAAATGGATAAACCGTTTAAGAATGATATTTATAACAAATTTCCGAAGTATAGCTTTTTCATGTTAAAGGTTACGACTGTTCTTAATAATTAATGTCATAAATAAAGAAGTTGCTCCGCAAGTCATTAGGTATGGGAGAAACAGTTCGTTAACCTTATGGCGTCAGTCTGCCGTACCCATCCCTTTGAGACTCCGCCCAACAGTCATCTTTACTACATTTTGCATTGCGGATTAATTTCATTTTCTTTGCCGAAATATCGCAAATGTAAGCGAACCATTACTAAACATATTAAATAACGAACAAACGAATGAAATATAAAGCAATAATTTTAGGATTAGTAATATTATTTAACCTGAATAGTTTTTCTAATAATCTAAATGACACAATAAATGTTACCATTAATTTAAGACAAGTTGATAGTTTGGGTTTAAAAATTAGAGTTTTACCTTCAAACGATTTGAAAGGAAATGTAAAATATCAATTCCCAAAATCAATTCCCGGACTTTATGAGTATTTAAATAGCCATAATTCAATTATTAAGTTATTTCAAAATGGAGAAAAAGTAAATTCTACAGATAATTCGTTTAGTATTAAATGTGATTTACCATCAAACGCTTTAACTTATACTTCAAAAAGCACTGTATCCAAGTTTAAGGGAATTTCAGCCGAAGACTCTTATTATTTGAAGGATTCGATATATATATTAAACTGGCACTATCTTCTTGGGTATTTCAACACTAATACTGAACGCCCTTACAAGATTAAGATTATTAAGGACAAAAAACTATTAGGAACAGGGACTTTACCTAAAATTGAAAGAAATGACACCGTTGATATTTTTATTGCAAATAATTATAAAGAATTGATACATAACCCAATAATGTACAGTATTCCAGATACAACAAATTTCAAAATTGGAGAAACGAGCTTTACAATATCCTGTGCTGGAAATGACTCATTACTTAATGCAGAGAGTATTAAAAATCTATTAATTAATCCACTTACAGAAATCATATCAAAATCACACTGTAAACCTGAAAACTATTCATTTCTTTTTTACTCAGAATACTCATTAACAGCGCCTTACCTTACAGGTTTAGAACACCCAAATTCAACATTAATTTGTTATCACTCTGCATTACTTGACAATGACATACTTGTTAATTCTTCCATTCACGAATTTATACACGCAATTTTTGCTCCCTTAAATATCAGAAGTGAAGTCATCAACAATTTTAACTTTGCAGATCCTAAATGTGATGAACTATTGTGGTTTTACGAAGGAGTTACAGAATACCTTACTATAAAAACACTGGTTAATTCAGGCTTCTTTTCACCAAGTAAATTCTTTGATGAATTGAATGTATCGAATAATTACTATACAAATATAAAACTGAACGAAGTAAGTAGCAAAGTATATGAGCAAAAGGGGCAAGAATTATTTGACAACTTCTATACGAAAGGAAGTTTGTTCGCTTTTCAGTTAGACATAGAGATAATTAAAAAGTCGGAAGGAGAAATCAGTTTGTTTGATGTTATGCAAAATTTACAAAAAAAGTATAATTCCGAAACTCCGTTTGATTCAAAAACTTTCATACAGGAATTTTCACAACAAGCAGGAGTTGATTTACAGGAATTTATTATAAAAAATGCAAGTAAAAAAACGAAAATTAAATTCACTAAAAAAGTAGAAGAAGTTGGATATTCAAAGGTGACACAAGACACTCTTATATGGAGTTACAGTCCAAAGAAAGTTTTTTTAATATTAAACTACAAAAAGAATATGATTAAATATGGTATGCGAGGTTCAATTCTAAATAAAGAGCAGAATAATAAAATCATTAATGTATATGAAATAAATGGGGCTCCACTGACTTGGTTTAACTATAGTATTATTTCAGCTCCAAAAAATGGAGAAGCAGTTCAGATTAAGGCTTACAATAAAAATGAAAGTTTTGCTTTTACGGCAAAACCCGAACAGATTTTAAAGAAAGACGCGAAAATTAACTGGATTAAAAACAAAGACTTCGACTCCAAATTAGTTAATAAATTTTGGGATAACTAACAATACGTTTGTTAACTAAAGATGAAAGAAATTACAACCAAATATTTTACAGAAAGACAGAATTGGAGAAAATGACTCAAAGACAATTTTGAGACTAAAGATGATATTTGGTTAGAATATCCACTAAAAAAGACAGGTGGAAAACGAATCTTATATAATGATGCAGTTGAGGAAGCTCTATGTTTTGGGTGGATTGATAGTACTGTAAAATCATTAGATGAAGAAACTACTATCCAAAGGTTTTGTAAACGTAGAAAAAACTCTTCTTTCTCTCAGCCAAATATAGAACGTTTGAAATGGTTATTCGAAAACAACTTAATTCACAATTCAATTAAAGACGAAGTTTCAAAAATAATTCAACAAAAATTCGTTTTCCCTAAAGACATCATAAAGCGGATAAAATCAGATAAGAGTGTTTGGGAGAATTATCAATTATTTTCAGAGTCCTATAAACGAATCAGAATTGCATACATTGACAGTACAAGAAAAAGACCTGATGAATTTGAAAAGCGTTTAAATAACTTTATCGACAAGACGAAAGGAAATAAACAGATCAAAGGATTTGAAGGAATTGAAAAATACTATTAACCTGAGTTCAGTCTATGATTCATCACACAGAAAGCCAATAGTGCGACAGATTTGTCGCTAAAAAAATCACGAAGTAACAACTGGTTATTTCAAGAATTTTTAGTACAAAGATAGGGTGCTATTGGCTTTTCCGTTAACGGATTTCGATAATTAGATATTTCCTCAAATTTCCTAGAATTATCCCGATAGTACTTCTTAAATTTGAGTCATTTATAACCTAATTATCTGAAACTGTGTGTAAAGCTTAGATCGAACTCTGGTTATTGAGAAAAACAAAAACTGCTGACAACTAACACTGTATAGAACCAACAGCCGAATCAACATTAGAATCAATGATTGCAGCCCATTTCAGCGTTCTTGGAACTTGGCAGAAAAGGAGCACACAGATGGCTACATACCATTTTATCGTTTTTTACTATACACCACGTTCCCTCGGATTTACCTTATGCTAAGCTACTCTTCTGCGCTCACTAAATCGCTCTTCGTTCACAACCAACTAGCAGTTCGATTAAAATCCGTGGGAACGAGGTGTTTTCAGTTATTATTGCTTAAACTTCTTATCAACTATTATACTAGCAATAAACCATAATGCTAATGAAAACAAATAAATAATCAGCCCATAAATAGTAACAATCATAGTAACTTTTATTCCTCCATAGACTAAGGCAGGAATAATCTCTTCACCTTTTTGAACGACATTTTCTATTGCTGAAAACATAGCAAATAATCCTATCATTTGACCAATAATTCCGGTTACCAGAGTAAATAGCCCCATAGATTTACCATAATCCAACTTGCGTAATATTTTTTGCCTATCTACATTTTTAGAATTAAAAATAATAACAAAATGATAAATAAACCATGCAGTTGTAATAATTAAAAATAATGTTAGGATAGCCATAAACCCAGGACCTCCCATAAAAAATAAATTTTTCATAATAATTTGTTTTATATTAATACTTCTGCTAAATTAGTTGAGATAAGGAAATTCTTCAAGGTCGTATCCGATTCTAAATAGGTTCTTTATCGACTCTAATTTGTAGTTTTAATATCTTTACCGAAATTAGCTCAAAATTATAAAAAAGAATGAATAAAAAATTTAAAAAACCGTATTACCATATCGCTTATTGGATTTTTGTTATACTTGTTTTAACATTAGTTTTTGGATTTTCTTGGGGAAACAATACTGCAGCATTTTTCTTTGTTTGCATGCTCCTTCCAATTGTTTTAGGAACATCATACTTTTTCAACTATCTACTTGTACCTAAATTTTATCTTACTAAAAAATATGCAAAATTTGCATTTTACACCTTTTGCATGGCTGTTATTTCAGTTTACCTAGAAATGATAGTTTTAGTTATTTCGTATGTATATTTGGTAAATCTAAGTTTTCAGAATCTAAGTCCAAATGCTACTCAGATCGTATTATTGGCTGTTATTTTGTATTTATTGGTATTTATTGGTTCGTTTTTATTGATGATGCGTCAAATATTAGAAAATAAACAAATAATTCAACAACTATTAGAAGAAAAAGAGAAAATAAAGAAGTCATTTCTTGAAATCATGTCTAATAGAAAAATTGCAAGAATACCATACGAGGATATAGTTTACATTGAAAGTTTATCTGACTATATTAAAGTTGTCACAATAAAAGACCAAATTATGAGTAAGGAGAAGATTAGCAACTTGGCATCTAGATTACCTGAGGTTTTTCTAAGAATTCACCGTTCATTTATTATTAATACAGATAGAATAAAGAGTATTTCATCTGATGAAGTTACAGTGGATAATATAAACCTAACAATTGGAAGAAGCTATAGAAAAGCTGTTAAGGAATCATTAGCAAATCTTAAATAAATCAATACAATCATTTGAGGCGACAAGTCCACGTTCGTTAAGATAGGACTTCACTTCGGCGGGTTCAGTGCATCGCGCTAAGTTTGCATAAAATAATCGATTACAATCCGAATGAACAGCGGTAAGCTTCATACATATTATTTTAAATATTTTTTTTAAATTTTGTATTTACCAATGTTGTATATTTATGTTGTAAATGATGTAAGTTATTTATAACTAAAAAATTAATAGCCTTATGAAATCTGAAAACGAAACATTACTTCTACGAGATAAAGAAACAGAACCGACAAATGAAGTTTTGGGAAATGCTCTCGGCAAGGAACTTTTCATTATATATCAAGAAATAATTGAAGTTTTTACAAATGAATTTAGCTTAGAGCCTCAATGGCGCTTTTACAAAGATGGAAGGGCATGGCTATGCAAAGTTGTTTATAAGAAAAAAACAGTTCTCTGGCTTTCGTTATGGGAGAATTGCATAAAGACAGGTTTTTACTTCACAGAAAAAACAGGAATAGGAGTTTTGGAATTGAATATTGACGAGAATATAAAAAAGACATTTGAGGTAGCCAAACCTATTGGAAAACTTATTCCATTAACTATTGATATTGACCAACAAAAACAGATTGTAGACTTAAAAGAAGTTTTAAGGTATAAGAAAGGATTGAAGTAATTATTGAAAACTCTTTGATACCATATTCGATGCTTATGGATACTACTACAACCCCTTCTCACCCATTTTATTATCCAAATCAGCCTTTGCACTTTTCATAGCTCCTACGATAGAATCGAGTTCCATTTTCCAGATATCACGAGCTTTAAACATAAGAGTTCTGTCTGATTTGATAAAGCAGTATGAATCGAAAAGCATAACATAGTCTTTAAGAGATTTTAAGATTTCAGCATCAATACTATCAAAAGCTTTCACTACTTCTTCTTTATTTTCCAAGCTTTCAATAACTAGATTTAAATTATAGTGATTGTTAATTGCTTTGAAGCTCTCAATTATATGGTTTTCAATTTCTTCTTTCATCTGTTCATTTTTTTAATCTAAAATCGTTACGAATATTAAAGTTAAGTTTCTCTATCACTGATAACAAATCATAGTTTTCAACAAACAAACCTTTTACTGGATTAATAATTTCCGTAGACAGGTTTACAATTCCTTTAACTCCGTACAACATCAATGAATCAACAATGTCAGGAACTAAGTCTGCACATACTGCAACAATAGCAATCTCAATATTTTTTTCCTGCATTACTCCTGGCATTTTGTCAAGTGAATAACATGGTATTTCACCGTATAAATCTTTTGCCTGCGTAAAATTAAAAATTGCTTCTACTTTAAACTCAAGAAAATTGTTCTCTATAAAACTTTGAAACATTTCAAATAATACCGGATCTCCAATAAAAGCCAATTTACCAAAATCGTCAATCTTTACAATTGCTTCAATTGCTTCAATAAGCTTATTAACGTCGTAACCTTTTCGATTATTCCCTGAAACAACACCTGTTGCCATTAAATCCTGACGCAATTGTTCAGGTCGAATATTAAGAATTCTGGCTAAATCAGATGAAAAAACATGAGGCTTATCCAAATATTGATACTTGAGAAGTTCTCTACGACATTTTATTAGTCGCTCTACTGTTCTTTCAGATAGATTTGTCATCTTTTATTATTATAAACCTAAAAATACAATTGCACAACCACTTAACAAAATCGTTCCACCAGCAATGGCATGCATGTACCTTTCAATTTTATCTGTTTTTATTACTTTAATTCCTAATGTTGTAAGATAAACAATCAAAGTCATTGTTCCAATAGTAGTAATCGCAAATGCCGAAGAAACTAAAACGGTTCCCCAAACAGAACTTTGAGCTGCTGGATACATTAAAAGCGGAACTAATGGCTCGCATGGTCCAAATAAGAAAATTGTAAACAGAATCCAAGGGGTAATATTTTTCTTGTGATCATGTGTATGGTCTGACTTATGAGAGTGTTCGTGTGTATGAATACCTGCTCCTTTATGAATATGCGGATGACTATGAGGTTTATTCTTAATTCCTCTATACAATCCCCAAATAAAGTAAACTAATCCAAAAATGATAAAAGACCATGCTGCCAAATCGCCACGATGCCCTTCGAACATTTCTATTTTTGAAATTGCAATACCTGCACCAATTCCAATAAATCCAATTACAACAGAACTCAACACATGGCCTAAGCCACTTAGAATTGTAATTCGTAATGTTTTCGCTGTTGACCAATTACGAGCTTTTGACATTACGATAAATGGCAAATAATGATCTGGTCCTAAAGCAGTATGAATAAAACCAAGACTTACAGCTGTCACTAATAATAAAGTAATTCCTTCCATGTGGGATTCTTATTTTTTTATAGTTTTCTTTAACCACTCATACCACTTATCCATACCTTCACCTGTTTTTACAGAAACTTCGATAAATTCCAGATGATGGTTAACCTGTCTTGCGTAATCTTTAAGTTTTTCGATATCAAAATCAAGATAAGGAAGAAGGTCTGTTTTATTGATTACACAAACATCTGATGTGTTAAACATCTGTGGATATTTTATTGGTTTATCTTCGCCTTCTGTTACACTTATTACAACAATACGTTTCGATTCGCCAAGGTCGAACATAGCAGGACAAACAAGATTTCCTACATTTTCTATAAATAAAACAGAGTCGTCAGCAACATCAAGAGATTTTACCGCAGAGTTTATCATATCAGCATCAAGATGACACCCTTGACCTGTATTAACTTGTACAACAGGAGCTCCTGCTTCTTTAATTCTTTCGGCATCGTTCATAGTTTGCTGATCGCCTTCGATAATATAAAAGCCTAAATCATCTTTCATATCTTTGATTGTACGCTCAAGTAAACTTGTTTTTCCTGACCCCGGAGAACTCACCAAATTCATTGCAAGAATATTTTTAGCATCGAAATAACCTCTGTTTCGTTCTGCAAGCAAATTATTTTTACTCAAAATATCTTGTTCTACTTTAATCTCAACAGATCTATAATCGTTATGAGAGTGAGTATGTGAATGGTCGTGTGAGTGATCATGTGAATGGTCGTGAGTATGACCATGTCCATGTCCCTCATCGTGAGAATGATCATGAGTATGCGTATGTGATGTTCCATCCGCATGAATATGAATATGTTCGTGATTCTCTTCTCCTGGTTTTCTAATTGTTACGGAATTATCATCCGAGCAGCCACATGTTCCACACATAGTATTTATTTTTTTTAGTTTATTCTGCAATTAAGGACTTAACTTTAAGCTCCTTACCATTTATTACCTCATTCTCAAAACTTGCACATTCGGGACAAGGAGTATAAATATCTTCTACCTCAAACACACACCCACATTCTTTACACTTTGCCTTTCCGGGAATACGATTTATCTTTCGTACAGCATCTTTAAGAACAGTATCTTTAACTGCCTCTACCATAGCAAACTCAAGTGCATCAAAAACAACACCTGACAATTCGCCAACATCAAGTTCAATTTCGGTAACTTTACTTAGTTTGGATTGCTGAACATTCTCTTCTGCAATCTCTACAATGCTCATTGCTATAGATAATTCGTGCATGTTTTAATTTTTACTTCACAAATTTATGAATATTTAAATTCTTAGATTATTGATAATCAGTTAAATGTTTAACAAATACGAGGTAATTGCTCTCCCGACAACATATCAAGTATTCTTTGACCACCAATACTGGTTTGAACAATGCTTTTACCAACATGTTCAGATGTGATTTCTCCAATTATTGCTGTATCTTTTGCATATTCGTGTTTACGTAATTCTTCAACAACTTTTTCAGCATCATCTGCGCCAACAATCATCACAAATTTACCTTCATTGGCAACATAGAACGGATCGAACCCCAACAGCTCACACATCCCTCTAACACTATCGTTTAAAGGCACTTGCGCCTCATCAATATCAATCCCAAATTCTTTTCTATCAACTAATTCTGATAAAACTGTAGCTAGTCCGCCACGTGTAGCATCGCGAATAAATTTAACAGAATCTGACGTTTTTAAAGCGATTGCAATTGGCTCATTTAAACAAGCACAATCTGATTTTATCGGCGATGAAATATTAAGTTCGTTACGTTCACTCATAATTGCCATTCCATGATCGCCAATTGTTCCGTTCACAATAATTTTATCGCCAGCTTTGATATTTATTCCACTACCAATATGCTTATATTTATCTTCGATAACACCAATACCAGCTGTATTTATAAAGACCTTATCGCATTTGCCTTTATCAACAACTTTTGTATCTCCAGTAACGATTTTAACTCCTGCTTTTTTTGCCTCTTCCGCCATTGTTTTCACAATTTCTTCAAGTTCAGACATTGAAAAGCCTTCCTCAATGATAAATGCAGAAGTAAGATACATAGGTTTTGCTCCTGAAACTGCAAGGTCGTTCACGGTACCGCAAACTGCGAGTTTCCCAATATTTCCACCAGGGAAGAACACTGGATCTACAACAAAAGAATCTGTTGTAAAAGAAATATCTTTTCCTTGTACATCTAAAACAGCTGCATCAGTCTGAGAATCCAAGACTGGATTGCTAAAGTATTTTACAAAAAGCTTCTCAATTAAATCGTGTGATAATTTGCCACCGCTTCCGTGACCTAATAATATTTTATCTGTTTTCATAATATTTTTTTTATCTGAGAATAAAGCTGATTAGTAATTGAATAAATCTCATCAAATTCCAAATTCCGAACTCCGAATTCCGAACTCCGAACTCCGAACTCCGAACTCCGAACTCCGAACTCCGAACTATTTCTAATCTCTATTATAACGATAATATGCATGACATGAGCCCTCGTGAGAAACCATACAAGCTCCTACAGGATCGTTTGGGGTACACGCTTTAGCAAATAATTTACAATCTTTTGGTTTTTTTAAGCCTTTTAAAATCTCACCACAAATACAACCTTTATCTTCGCGTGTAGGTTCCACTTCTACAGGAATATTTACTTCAGCATCATATGCTTTGTATTTTTCCCTGATTTTTAATCCACTATTAGGTAAGACACCTAATCCTCTCCACCAATCATCGCCAAGTTCAAAGACTTCCTCCATATTTTTCTGAGCAATTAAATTCCCCTGAGGTTTTACTACTCGTTTATACTGAATCTCAACTTTTGGATTATTTTCCTCTACCTGTTTCACTAACATATAAATTGAAAGAAGTAAATCAACAGGTTCAAATCCTGCTACGACACAAGCCAAGCCAAATTTTTCAGGAATATCTTTATAAATAGAAGTTCCTGTAATTGTACTTACATGCCCGGGAGCAATATAACCATCAATCTGTGCACCTTCATCAATTAGTGCACCCATTGCAGGTGGCATAATTTTATGAGAACTATAAAGATAGAAATTATCAATTTCTTGTTTTACTGCATTAAGAATACCCATTGCAGAACTTGGAGCAGTTGTTTCGAATCCGATTCCAAGAAAAACTATCTTTTTATCAGGATTTTCTTTTGCGATTTTCAAAGCATCCAAAACAGAATAAACAATTCTTACATTTGCTCCATTTGCTTTTTCTTTATCTAAACTAGATGTTGATCCCGGAACTCTAATTAAGTCACCATAAGTTGTTATAATAACATCATCTAGTTTTGAGTATGCAATTGCTTTGTCTATATATTCACGAGACGACACACAAACAGGACACCCAGGACCAGAAAGCAACTCAATTGTATCGGGAAGCAAACTTGGAATTCCAAATTTTTGAATAGACATTGTATGACCACCACAAACCTCCATAAAAGAAACTTTCTTGGTAGATATTTTTTTAATCTGATTTACGAGCTTTAGAACTAGTTCTTTGTCTCTGTATTCATCGATGTATTTCATAATTTAAAGTTCGGAGTTCGGAGTTCGAAATTCAGACTTAAAGTTCCAAATTCAAAGCCCAGACATAGATTAAACAATTCTTTTCCCAGTTTCCTGTTCTTCATCGTCGAGTTGTTTATTTAATTCGTCAAACTCTTCGAAAGTTTTTAGGGTTTCTAATGCCTCATCTTTGTCAAGTTTTTCAATTGCAAAGCCTGTATGTAGAAGAATATAGTCTCCAACTTCAACGCCTTCAACCATTTGCAGATTAGCATCATACTCAGCACCACCAACAGATGCTCTGGCTGTATCGCCATCGATACTTATCACTTTTGCGGGAATACTTAAACACATATTATTATTCTTTTTGTGACGGTGCTTCGACTACACTCAGCATCCTAACAAAAACCAAAGTCTTAAAGGCTAGGAAAACCGTCAATTTATATTCTATTTTATTCTTTCTCTTTCTCTACGTTTTGCTGCTATTGCTAATTGACCTAATGCAATTCCTGCATCATTTGTAGGGACTTTCTCATGAGCATAAACAGTAAAACCATTCTTTTCCAGTAATTGTTCAGCTTTTTCAAGAATATAAGCATTCTGAAAACTTCCACCTGACATAACTACGATATCTACATTTCGCTCTTCGCGAATTTTTCTAGCGATGGTAAAAATACAATTAATAATAGTATTATGAAATTTAACTGCAATTATTGATTTTTCTACACCATTACGCACATCATCAACAATTTGTTTTATTGTATTTTCAAATGAGATTGTCTTGCCAGAGGTAAATTCATACGAATCTTCTGTTGCTTTTTCGATTGCAGCTTCCAAACGCATTGGAGCTTCTGCATGAAAATTGGACACAGGACAAATTCCTGAAATTGCAGCAACAGCATCAAACAATCTTCCTGCACTTGAACTCTCGGGACAATTAAGTTTTTTATCAATTGCCATCAAAATTAAGTTTAATTTATCTTTAGGTATATCTTGTAAAAATGGCAAATTAAGATCAAGAAATTCTCTGCCATAAATACTGTATAAATAAGACACTCCTGTTCGCCAAGGCTCTTTTGTCACCAAATCTCCTCCTGGCATTGGAATATAATCGAAATGAGAATATCTTTCAAAGATATTTAAATCTGCAATAAAGAATTCTCCTCCCCAAATTTTACCATCAGTACCTAAACCTGTACCGTCAAAAGCAATTCCAATTACAGTTTCATCCAAGCCATGTTCTGCCATACACGAAGCAATATGAGCATGGTGATGTTGGACTCCAATCCCCTTCTTACCAGTATCGAGAGCAAATTTTGTCGAAAAATAATCCTGATGTAAATCATAAACAACTGTATCGATATTCAAACGAAACAAACGCTGAAATCTTTCGATAGATTCTGTATAAAATTCGTAAGTTTTATAATTCTTTATATCACCAATATGCTGACTTAAAATTGTCTGATTCTTCTTACCAATACAGAAACAATTAACTAACTCTGCTCCAGCTGCAAAAATTCCTTCGACATTTAATTCAAGATTTATGGGATTTGGTACATAACCTCTTGAACGACGAATCAACCTGTCTTTTCCATTTACATGCATTTGTACAGAATCATCGGCACGATTATAAATATCACGATTGTACGTAATTAAAGCATCTGAAATTGGCAACAAGACTTTTTCAGCCTCATCGTTACTGATTACTATTGGTTCATCAGAAATATTTCCACTAGTAAGAACTATTGCATCGGTTTGTAGGTTCTCAAAAAGCATATGATGCAAAGGCATATATGGTAGCATTACACCTGTTCTGTCAAAATCATAAGACACACCAGGGGCAAGTTGCTTTTTATGATTTAGCAAAACAATTGGACGTCGCCATGATGTTAAACTTTTTTCTTCTCCATCATTAACAAAAGCATATTTTTTTACAATTTCAATATCAGGAAACATTACTGCAAAAGGCTTCATTTCACGACCTTTTACATCTCGCATTTTTTGCACAGCTGCCTCATTATTGGCATCACAAGCCATAAAGTAGCCTCCAAGACCTTTAATCGAAACAATCTTACCTTCTTCAATAAGTTGGCAGGTTCTATCTATTATTTCAGTAATATTATCAAAACGTTCATCTCCAATCTGCAACTGGTATTGCGGTCCACAAATATCGCAAGCTACAGGCTGTGCATGAAAACGCCTGTCCATAATATCAGTATATTCCTTTTGACAGTTCTCACACATAACAAAAGGCTGCATGGTAGTTTTCTGCCTATCATAAGGAAGATCTTTGATTATTGTAAATCTGGGACCACAATTTGTGCAATTTGTAAAAGCATAATTTACTCTATTCTTCTGAGTTTTGATATCCTCAAGGCAATCGTCACAAACAGCAATATCTGGAGACACTTCAGTAACATCTTCCGAAACACTTTCGCTTTTCTTAATTGAGAATGAATTAAAGTCTGAGAGTTCAACATCTTCAACATTTACTGTTGAGATTGATGATGCCAAAGGAGAAGAATCTTCAAGTGTATCAATAAAAGATTTTAGACTTTGGAAATCTCCTTCAATAACACACACAACACCATCGTTACGGTTCTCTACCCAACCACTCAAACTATACTTAAGCGCATGCTTATATATAAACGGGCGAAAACCAACGCCTTGCACCAATCCGGTTATCTTTATTTTCTTTGCAAATACAGTCATTCTTCTATTCTACTCTAAACAGAGAATTTTGCAAAAATAGTAATTAAGTTTCAGGAAAATATGATAATTCGCAAAAAGAAGGTGTTAAAAAAATAACAAATGATACAATAATAAAAACTTCTTCAAATTAATTAATTAAAATTAATTCTACATTTAGTATCCTCTCATATTTTATTTCTTTTATAAGTCTTTGATTTTTCAAATCATGATCATCATTCATCATATTAGATTTCTCACTAAACCTATTGCTATAGTATTCATAACTCAATGAAGGTATGTCTTCACTTTCCATATGTTGTGTAATATTAAAATAGCTCAATTTTCGTTTTTGTCTATCAATAATCAGACTTCCATTGATACAATTAGGATTAACAAGTGGAGGTTGACCATATAGTTCCCCTGAAATACTTGCTACAATAATATCTTGAGCAATGCTATCAATCGTACAGACATTTGCAACTGGATGTAATGATTTTGCTTCATATTCTATTGGTAAATTATAAGTCCATTTTTTACCAATTTCAAACGGTTCGAATGTATCACAATAATATGGGCCAAAAATAAATACTTGACGAATTTTTGCTCTAATCCAATTTGAATTAAACATAGTATTATAAAACTCTAAAAGACATGGTTGAACTTCTTTAGGTTTATCTATTATTGAATTAATATCATTAATAATATTCGAATAAAACTCTTCCCAATTTGTTGCATTAGCATCTGATGAACCATACTCAATATTCAAAGTATTTTTTAATAATTTATCACTATCTATTAATCCCACGTTATTTTTAAATGTACTAATCTTTATGGTATCTTCATTTTTTATCCATACCCAATCAATAGTCAAATAATTAAAATTAGCAGATTCTAAAATGCTATCCCCTATCCCAATTAGCTGAAACTTAGATTCTATTCTATATTCATATTCAAAAGGCACTATTGATTGAACGCTTTCTTTTAATAAATAAATAATTGTATCACCTGGTTCAAGCTCGAAATTAGGTACATTATCTTTCATAAAAAGGGTTTCATCATTTATTGCCCAATTTTTCTTATTTTCCTTATTAATACAATTCCAGAATATTGCACTAATCAAAAAAATAAAAAGCAAACTAAGTGGATATTTAGAATCTATTATTTTCATGTTTAATTTTAAAATATTGTTTTAATAATAATACTGACAGACACTCCTTATAACTCATCTGAATTCTACAAAAATTACAATAATAAAATACTAACAAGCATTTTTTAGGACAACAACGCAAATCAAATCCCACGCTTATATTGTTCATTTGTGGTATTTAAAACATTATCCTGAATTATACTTTCAGAATCAATATCTCCATCTATGAATTCCTTAAAAACCTTAATTAATGCGGGTTTTTCAACACTAGTTTTTGTATGAGTCTCAACATCTCGCAAGTCTAACATAAAACTTGAGAATGTATTCGGCAAATCTCTAACGACATCAGTATTCAAATAATTATTTACATTATACAAACAATTAAGATTACCTTCAGATTTGTCAATAATAAATTTTTTACCATTCAAGTTCGTAATCGATGCTGACTTTACACAATTCATAATACAAGTATCATCAAACATTTTCTTCTCACATCCAGTAACCTGATGAAACAGGCAAAGTCTGTTAGTCATTAGTTTTATTGGATGGTAAATACTATAGTGTAATTCAAAATCTTCGGGTTTACGAATGCTCTTTAATTGAATTTCGTTAATCTCATTGGAAATAAATGCACCCGAACAATTAAAATTCTCTTTTAAACACAACAAAGAGTATGAGTTTATCAGATTCATAAATGGTCCTGCAATCCACGGAATTTTATATTTAAAAGCTTCTAAAGCAATACCTGTGTTATCAGTAACAATCTTCTGAGGTTTCAATTGAATCAACAGTTCTACAGCTGCTTTAAAGTCATCGCCAATTAAAATTGAAGGAAACCAAGGTATTAGATTTTCATTTTTAGTAAATAACTCAAGATACTTATCAAACTTATGCCCCAATTTATTTGATAACTGAAAATAAGTTTGAACATCTGCTTCATCTGCTAAATGCAAATCTTTTTCAGATGATATCAAAACTGATAAGCTTGGATTTTCATCTATCCTAAAGTTACGTTTTAATTTTGGAAGGATTACGGGCTTTTGATATTCTTTGTTACCATTTAACAAATAAAATATTTGCTTTTTAAGCCTATTTATCTCTTTAAAACTGAGATATAAATTATCGGAAAGCTTATCTACATCTATCTTATCAACAATAAAACATGTATGCTCAATCAAAGTCAACAATTTATCAATCTGATTCTTAATTGATGACTTTTTATCATCAAATTCAAGAATACTTTCTGATTTTATTTCAAACTGGGAATCTGTAGTATTAATCAAAATACTTATCGGCTCTCCTGCATCACCAGAAAAAACAAGTTCAATGTTTTCTTTTTCAATATCTAATTTATTGATTCGATATGAAACCTCTTTACTTAAATGCTCTTTTTCTTTTAGAAATATATCGATTTCATTTTCTACAAATTCCTTTGATTTCCCATTATGTAAATCTTCAACATATTTGATAGAATTACTTAACGGATTATCAATAAAAATATCTTTACAAATTTTTCCATCTAAGAAAGCATTAGTAAAGTCTCGATTAAACGCTTTATACAAATCTCTTTTATCTGCAATTTGGGCTGAATCTGATAGTACATGATTGATATGCTGCTTCCAGGTTTTTACAACAGAATATACATATTCAAACTTTTTAATTCGACCTTCAATTTTTATAGTTGAAACTCCACAATCAGCTAATTCTTTTAAATTTGTAAAAGCCGAGTTATCCTTTAAGTTTAAAGGATATTCTTTTCCTGTCGGGGTTGTAATATACTGATCTCTACAATGTTGACTACAACGTCCTTTATTACCCGAATTACCATTCAAAACTGAACTCATGTAACACTGTCCAGAAAATGAAACACAATACGAACCATGGACAAAAACTTCTGATTTAATTTGATACTCCTTACAAACTTGATTTAATTCTTTAATCTCATCTAAGTTCAATTCTCTTGAATAATTTATCTGTTTAGCTCCCAATTTATTCAAGAAATGAATCTGTCCAACATTATGAGTTGTGCATTGAGTCGAAGCATGAACAACAAGTGTTGGGAAATATTTATTAAGAAGATAAAACAAACCCAAATCCTGAATTATCACACCATCAACTTTAGTGTTTACAAGTTTGTTTAATAATTTAATTAAATCTGACAGTTCATTATCAGTGATAAGAATATTTAAAGTCAGATATATTTTACAATTATTTTGATGTGCTAATCGAAGAATTCCCTGAAAATTTTCAAACGAAATATTTTCTGCTCGATTTCTCGCATTAAATTTATTAAGTCCGCAATAAACGGCATCTGCACCAGCTATGATAGCGGCTTTAATGGAATCGACATCTCCACCAGGGGCTAAAAGTTCAATTTTATCAGACATTTGTATGCAAAAGTAGCACTATAAAGTTAAATACTTTTAATAAAATCCAAAAAGAGAGAATATTGTGGTCGGGGATTGGTGAGCTGAGAGCTGTAATCAGTGATCGGTTATCAGTAGTCAGTTATCAGTAATTGGTAATCGGTAATCAGTAATTGGTAAGCAATAAGCAATAAGCGGTTAGAAATGTACTTTTCCACAACATTTTTTAAACTTTTTGCCACTACCACACGGACAAGGGCTGTTTCTGCCAATCTCTGCTGATCTTTTTTTAAGTTTTTTGGATTTCATATTCTGCTTAAAAACCTCTTCTAAAAGCTTATATAATTCGGGATGTTTCTTTGCTAGTAACTTTGGACGCTCAAAAAAATATTCACTTACAACAGAAAAGAATTCAGCTCTATTTGTTCCTCCATATGGATTAATATCTGATTTACCTTCAAAGATTTCATCAATTTTCTTTTCCATTAAATCTATCCAAGGTATTGAGTACTGCTTTTCTAAAAGCAAGGATGGTATTCCATCAATTGTTCCATCAGATTTATCGATTAAGTGTACAAACTCATGAATTGCTGTATTATTTTTATCTGATTCATTCTTAAATCCATGTTGCAATGCTTGTCTTGACAAAATCATTTTACCTTCCATATATCCAGTACCAACCATTCCGGCAATTCTTCTGTTGTCTCCCTGAGTCTCAAACTTCTCGTTAAAAGATGACGGATATACTAAAACCTCATGAATATTTGAATATTTCCAATCGTCAAATGCAAAAATTGGAATAATTGCACTGCTTGCAACCAACAATCTATCTGTTAAATCAACTTTTGTTTCTATACCTGTAATTCGACAATTAAGAAGAAATTCCTGAATCTTATATTCAAATCTAGTTTTATCTTGAGTCGATAGTGAATTATAAAAAGCGACTTCTTTACTTAAGATAATTTTCCAATCTGTTGGGAAAGCTTCTTCGGGTAATTTCCATGTAGAGTTACGTCGTTTAAGCCCAAAGATTAAAAAAACTAAAACCAACAAAGTAACAATAACCAATATTAATATTTCCATAATTGAATGTCAAGGTATCTACTTTTACAAAGATAAAATTATTCAATTATTAATTAACCTATACATTGCTAAATTAAAACTACGCAAGGTTAATATGGATAAAATAAAAAACTCTCCAACAATCTACATATACCTAAATATATCGTCAACGTCTTTTCTTGGTGGAGGCGCTTTATGCTCACCTTCTTCGTATCCATAAACTATAAGAGCTGCAACTTTTTCATCCTTTGGCAATCCTACAATATTGCCAATCGACTCATCATGAATAAGCCCCATTATACATGTTGCAACACCTTTAGCATGAGCAGCCAAGCAAAATGTCTGACATGCAATTCCTGCATCAAAAATCTCCCATTGAGAAGTTTGTGTTGTGACATAATCATGATCATCGAATTTTCCACTTTTCCCTTTTACAAAGCTCAAAACAATTACTCCCTTTGCCTCTTTCAAAGTTTTAATGTTAAACAAATATCCATCTACTCCTTCTGAAGCCAGGCGTTGGATAGTTTCATCGTCATCTACCATAGTATATCTGGCAATCTGATAATTACCCCAAGAAGGAGCCCAACGACTAATCGATATTATCTCCTTCATTAGTTTTCTACTTACTTTTTCGTCTCGGAATTTTCTAACGCTTCTGCGTTCCTTAATCATTTTTATTGCATCCATATTGGTTAATTTTGTTGGTTAGTAAATGTCTGATCAGAGCATACACCCTAATAAATAAACCAATTTATTAACTAAAATGTTGGCTGGATCTTACTTGAAGTATCCAAATCAAATAGATTTATCAGATTTTATTAATTAAAAAATTAAGATTGAACAAGTTATTTCAGCTGTTTGTTTTTAAAAATAAACATCCCTGTTATCATTAAAACTAGAAAAATAGCTAATCCGTTAAACTCTGTAATAAAAATGCCATTCCATGACTTTACATTTAATTGACCTTGAGATGCATAATAAAAAATTTGAGGAAATGCATAGGCAAAATAAATTGCATATTTCCAACGCAGTGCTACAATTAATGCCGCAACAGTAAAAAACATCCCGCTAGCAATAGGGATAATCATATTTTTAAAGAAAAGGCTTAATAAATATTGAATTGAAAAAATTCCCAATATCGACACAAATAATCTTAGCAACATTTTAAGCATCGGCCCAATTTTCAATACGCTTGAAAAGAAAGCTAATTCGGGATGAATAACCCCAAGTACAAGACCAGCAATAATATTTGCAATGAGAAATAAGAATAAGGCAGTGACAATCTGAATCAATAAGAATAAAGCTTTATTAATATAAATACTATTTCTGCTAACAGGAAGTATTAAAAGCTTTTTCCAACTATTTTCCTTATGCTCAATATTAAAATTCAAGGCTACTGTTAATATTATATAAAATGGGAATAATACTGATGAGATGATGGAGAGGCTGATATCAAAAAATTTTGACCATGCATTAACCCCTTCAGGAGGAATATTGAATTCTGGCTTGAACAGATAAATAAGAAATACAAGAAAAGGTATTAATATCGCTGTTACTATTGTAAACCAATATGTAAAAGAGCCTTTAATTTTTAAAAACTCTGATTTTATTCCAATTAATAAACTATTTATCATTTTCTGTGAGTTTTAAAAATAAATCTTCTAAACTATTCTCTACCTTATTCACTTCAAATAAATTGATACCTGAATTAACAAGTGTTTTAATGCAATCAGAAATCATTGAATTAGATTCTAACCTAATTGTGAGTATTGAGCTATCTGCATCAAGAATTTCAACACCATCGATATCTTTCAATATTCGTGCAGCATTATTGGGAATATCACATTTAATTTTGTAATCTTTTTGCTGTGATATTTGACTTTGAAGTTCATCTATTTTTCCCAGAAAAAGTTTTTCTCCTTTATCAATAATACAAACATGATCACATGTTTTCTGAATTTCATCTAAAAGGTGACTGGAAATAAATATTGTTTTCCCTTGCTCTTTAAATTTGAATAATAAATTCCGAATTTCGTTTATACCACGAGGGTCTAAGCCATTTAATGGTTCGTCAAGGATTAATATTTTAGGGTCATGTAAGACACTCTGCCCAATACCAAGCCTCTGCTTCATACCCATTGAGTATTTCTTAACTTTTTTATCTTTAACATCAAGCAATCCTACCATATCCAGAACTTCTAAAATACGGCTATCACTTACTTTATAATAATTAGCCAGAAGCTTAAGATTTTCGAAACCAGTTAGCTGATTATAAAAACTTGGACTTTCTATTAAAGCTCCAATATCATTATATAGCATGTAAGAATTAGCAGTAAGATTATTATTATGTATCAGAACCTTACCATTGCCAGGTTTACACAAATTTAACAATAAACGTATTGTTGTAGTTTTACCTGATCCATTAGCACCTAGAAAGCCAAAAATCGAATTTTCTGGAACATTAAAAGACAGGTCATTTATGATTTTTTCTCCTTTTTGATAGGAAAAATCAATATTTTCAGCAGTTATCATATTGCTTATGTTTTAATTTAAACTCAAACAATCAAAATATAGCTTTTATAACAGTAAAAGAAATATAATATTGTCAGTCAAATGTAATTTTAAATATTTTGCAAGTTATTATTTAACTTCAGAAACGTATGCTTTAATCACTTACTATTTCCCATTAATTTAAATAAAAGAAATCTAAATATTTCAACCAAAACAAATAATGCAAAAAGCGATACAATTCCGACTATAGATAATACAAAATAATTATCCCCCAACATGTCTAAAATATGAGGTAAAAATAAAGCACAAAAAACCAACGAATAAGTTGCACTTGATATTAGATTCCCCTTAGAATTTTTAGGTTTGATTCTAAAAAACTTTACAGTTTTAAGCTTTTCAACATTCTTACGAATAAAGATTATATCAAAAATGATGGCTGCACTTAAAAGAGGTAATCCTATAATTAGTTTTGGAATCATGGGAAACTATTTTAGAAGTCTTGAAAATGCTACTTCACAAAGAATAAACACAAGTGCAAAAAGCAAAAATAGTTGCCACAATGGTTTACCTTCTGCAAATTCTTTTAACTCAAGTGAAATGTCTTCAGATTCAAGATTTATTATTTGTGCTTCATGGCCATTATTGGTTAATAAGACATCTCCCAAATCATCTGAATTATAATACTCAAGCACTGATTCATTCCTGTTATAATTTACCGACACATTTGTAATAAAATCTTCTGCACGATAAAGCATATAATTCCCTGCATTATTAACAATTTCAGGCACAAATACAATCAGATTTTTCCCAATTGCATTATATTCAGCAACGGCATCTGTACTTTCATTATCAGTAAGTCGGAAAACGTCAGATGTTGCGATTTCAGACGGATAATTTATCTCTACAGAAGCCCCATTATCAATAATTGCATATAGCGAATTCGACAATTGAGAATTTATTGCAATATTGTAAAATGCAGGAACAAAAAGAGGGCTTTTCACTAAATCACTATTTACATTGCTAATTGGCGCAGTAAAAACATACAAATTACCTTTTTCAAAATTTCCTGAAGCTAAAATGGTTCCAGAATTCTCAAGTCTGAGCACACTTGAAAAAGTCGAATTATTAAATAAAAGATATTTATGTGCTAATCCGACAACAGGGAAACCAGTCTGATTATTTTCATCAATAAACACATCCCTAAATAGGATATTATCATAATCGATACTAGCAATACTTTTTGATGAGAATTTTGAATTATCAAATTTTCCCGCATTAAATGCTGACAAAAAATTATTGATACTTGCATGATCAATCTCAGGGGCTGGGATAAAAGCAAGAGAACCTCCAGCACTAACAAAACTTCTCAAATCAGATATCAACCCACTTGAGATTTTTGAAATATTATTCAAAATTATTATATCATAATTTCGGAATTCAGCTGCCTTCTCACTACCGTAATTAAGTTCTGTAATCAAAAAATTATCTGGGTCACTTTTATAAAGAGAGCTTAGATACATATCTGAGTCATCACCATTAATTAATAACACGTTTGTTTGGATATTTGCTCTATAATTAAAAAACAATGTATTATCGTAAGTAACAGGATAATCGGACAGCTCAAGTCTAGCCTTAATATTTCCCGATTCGGTGTTAACATATTCAATAGAAATATCCTCGGTCTGCCCAGCTTCAATATTAAGACTGGAAAGCGCTTTCAGCGAATCGTTAATAAACAACTGCACTGGAATATCGGCAAAATCCTCTTCCGAATAATTGACTATACGCACAATTAATTGCTCTTCCTGCCCTGTTCGATGTACAGGAGATTCGAACCAGCAAGAATCAATAAACATATTATTTGTTTTAACAGACTCCAAAGGAAGATAAACGATATCGATATTTTCGTCCACACTTAAATCGGGTGTTTCCACAAAAGATTTCTGCATATCAGAAAGAATATACAAGTTTGCCTTTTTCTCATTCGGCACTAAAGTATTTGCTTTAAGAATTACATCATCAAGTGCGATACTCGATGAACTAATATCAATTTTATCTAACTCCTGTACAAATTTATCTCTATCAATAGCAAATTGATGCTCTGGTAACATATCGTTAGTAATGAGAATATAATCCATTCCGGGATCAGAGTTAAAAACTATCTGTTTAGCTACCTGACGGGCCTGTTCAAACACTTGACCTTTTGCCCCTTCAGCCTCCATACTAAATGAATTATCAATATAAATTACATTTAGCTCGGACTTTTTGTGACTATCTCCATTTTTATATGGGATAAATGGCCCGGCAAATGCAATAACCAACATTGCAACAGTGAGAATTCTGGCAATAAGTACTAAAATCTGTTTTAACTTTGTTCTGGTTCTGGTTTCCTTCTTAAGATCGTTCAGAAAACTTGTATTACTAAAATATAAAGTTTTATGTCTCCTGAAATGAATCAGATGAATCAGAATAGGCACCGAAACAGCAAACATTGCCCATAGAAACGAAGGATTTATAAAACTCATTTATTATTTTTTTACAAATGTAAAAAAATCAAAAGACAATTAAGAATAAACAATTAACAAATACAACGGTACAACACCAAACCCTCAACAACTTGTACAACTTTAATAAAATTTCATGTAATTATAACTTCACAAATCTTGTATCAAAGACAGAAATCATCCAGCAAGTTTTAATGAAATACTTTCCAATAAACTTCACTAATTTAATGTTAATAGATTTTCTAAAAATGTTTGATTAGGTTGTGACTACTTCTTCACAAATGTTGCTTGCTTAACTTTCCTACCTTCTTCTACTACCTCAACAGTATAGAGACCAGACCTAAAAGCTTCCACATTAATTCTACTATTTTCAGGTTTTATATTATTTAGTACGATTCTACCTTGTTGGTCATATATAGTTATAGTAGCACTTTCTGACAATTCACTAAACTTCAAGATATCAGATACTGGATTCGGATATACCAAGCCAGAGTCTGAAGTATTATTATTATGATGCAAGCCTGTAAATAATGGTGATGTATTTAACACTTCTTGATTTACACTTATAGTCTGTACTGCTCTTGAGAATGTATTTTCCCATGTCAAAATTAGGTTTAGATTCATCAGCTCAGGAATTTCCTCTCCTAAAGTATAAATAGCTGAAAACAATCCAGATTTAGCATTTCCCCCTTGATGAATTTGATAAGTAACATCATAATCAATGCTATTTATTTGTATAATATTAACAATTGTAATTGAATCAAAGCTTTGAAATGGTTCAAAAGGCAAATTATCATCTTCAAATTCACAATTACTAAAATAATTATCTGCAGATGCAGAGCTAGTATTAGGTATTGTTATATCAAGAGTGCAATATATATCAGGGGAATACACTATTAATGAGGCACTTTGAGCATCACAACTATTATCACTTATATAAATTGGAGATATCGGATTCAAAGTGTATACAGTTTCCATACCCATATCATTAGTAAATGTGATTACTCCGCTATTCAAGAATCCAACATCCGCACCTTCACAGTCATAAATCCTTAGCCCCCAGGAACCAATTAAAGGAAAACCATAAACACTATCCCAAACCTCAACAGATGCAAACTCTCCTGTTAAAGGTGTTGGCATATCGCACACACAAGCTGTAAATTCAGGATTTGCCGCTTCAAGTGTACTTGAAAAACATAAATTTACTACACTATCTCCCGAATTACAAACAGTGTTTTCATCACTAGGATCAAGACATCCCAGTACTTCCCATGGAATTCCAGTCCAACTCCCCTGAGCAGCTTCTACTCCCCAGTCAGATGCAGCAGGAAGGAGTTGCAAAACACCTAGATTTCCAGGTTCCACTTCTGTTTGCCCAGGAGCTATCAGATAAAAACCTATATCAGACACAAAAGTATGACTTGCACTAAAACAAACCTGAACATCTATAGTTTCATCTAAAAGATCATTTTGACAAAAAACTGATACAGCAATACACAAAAATATAACAAATAAAGACATTTTTTTCATATGAAGACATTTAAAAAACAACAAATATCATCAAATATACATAATTAATCTATATAAACCAATACTACTTATATTTTTTTTGTTTTACAATATTAAACACTCAACAACTTGTACTACTTTAGTATTTACAAAAACGATTAGTTGTAAAATATTTTTAAAATTTCATTTAATTATAACTTCACAAATATTGTATCCAATACAAAAATAATCCAGCAAGTTTTAATGAAATACTATCCAATAAACTTCACTAATTTAATGTTAATAGAATTTCTAAAAATGTTTGATTAGGTTGTGACTACTTCTTCACAAATGTTGCTTGCTTAACTTTCCTACCTTCTTCTACTACCTCAACAGTATAGAGACCAGACCTAAAAGCTTCCACATTAATTCTACTATTTTCAGGTTTTATATTATTTAGTACGATTCTACCTTGTTGGTCATATATAGTTATAGTAGCACTTTCTGACAATTCACTAAACTTCAAGATATCAGATACTGGATTCGGATATACCAAGCCAGAGTCTGTATTATTATTATTATGATGCAAGCCAGTAAATAATGGTGATGTATTTAACACTTCGTGATTTACACTTATAGTCTGTACTGCTCCTGATAATGTATTTTCCCATGTCAAAATCAAATTAAGATTCATAATCTCTGGAAGTTCTTCTCCCAATGTGTAAGTAGCAGAAAATATTCCGAATTTACTATTACCACCTTGATGAATTTGATAAGTAACGTCATAATCAATGCTATTAATTTGTACAATATTAACAATTGTAATTGAATCAAAACTTTGAAATGGCTCAAAAGGCAAATCATCATCTTCAAATTCACAATTACTAATATAATTATCTGCAGATGCAGAGCTAGTATTAGGTATTGTTATATCAAGAGTGCAGTATATATCAGGGGAATATACCATTAAAGAAGCACTCTGAGCATCACAGCTATTATCATTAATTGGAATTGGAGATATCGGATTCAAAGTATATACAGTTTCCATACCCATATCATTAGTAAATGTGATAATTCCTCCAATCAAAGCTCCAACATCAGCACCTTCACAGTCATAAATTCTTAGCCCCCAGGAACCAATTAACGGAAAACCATAAACATTATCCCAAGCCTCAACAGATGCAAACTCTCCTGTTAAAGGCGTTGGCATATCGCACACGCAAGCTGTAAATTCAGGATTTGCCGCTTGAAGAGTACTTGTAAAACATAAATCTACTACACTATCTCCTGAATTACATGTTGTATTCTCATAACTAGGATCTGAGCATCCTAATGTAGTCCAAGGTATCCCTACCCAACTTCCCAAAGCTGCTCCAGGCCCCCAATCAGATGCAGCAGGAAGGAGTTGCAAAACACCTAGATTCCCAGGTTCTATTTCTGTTTGCCCAGGAGCTATCAGGTAAAAACCTATATCAGACACAAAAGTATGACTGGCATTAAAACAAACCTGCACATCTATAGTTTCATCTAAAATATCATTTTGACAAAAAACTGATACAGCAATACACAAAGAAGTGCATAATAAAGATATTTTTTTCATAATAAATTAACTTAAATAACAATTGTCATCAAATATACTAATTTCATCTATACAAATAGATTTTTTAAAATGTTTTATTAAACAACCTCCCTACAGAAGGTAGAAAAGCAATAAAAAAGCCCAGCAAATAAACCGGGCTCCATCATTATTTAAAATATTTTTCACTCAACATTAGAAACTATAGAATACCCTACAAGTTTTCCTTTTTTTGTTATATGTTTCTGTTATAACAGCACCAATTCCCTTAACCATCCACTGAACACTTTGCATCTGGATAGTAATAAAACCTGTTTTTGAAACAATTGTCTGATTTATTTTTGCAGCTTCATAAGTTCCTGCAGGAACAGTAATAGATTCTACCACTTCAACCTTAGAGTCTTTAACATCAACTCTGATAGAAACCATTTTGACTCCTTCATTCGTAACTACAGCTTCGACAAAACCATCTTTTAATTCCATTCCTGCTGTCATTTTTGGAGGGTACTGAAGATTTTCGAAAGTATATTCAATTTGCATTGCTTGATAAGCCCCCATTTGTCCTTGATCAAGCATTGATTTTGTATCAACTTCAAAAACATCACCATTACAATAATACGTTAATTCTGTTTTTCACTAGGGATACCATCTGCATCAACCGACTGAGTCTCAACAACAACTTTCTGCTTCCCATCAACCATTTCAACAGACTTAACCTCAGTAGTAACTGTGGAAGTCAATTTGTCTTTCTTATCAAAATGCTGGGTTGTTATTTTTGTTCCAACTGTTGTAAGAATATACGTTTCACAATTTTGAGAGATCGCAAAAAATGCAAATGCAATTAAGCTCACGATTAAAACATTTTTTTCATCATCAGATTAGTTTTATAATTAATAATTAAATAACATTTTAATATCCGAGTATCCATGCAAACATCAATGGTGCCACAATCGTTGCGTCAGACTCAACAATAAATCTTGGAGTATCTTTATCAAGCTTACCCCATGTAATTTTTTCATTTGGCACAGCACCAGAATATGATCCATAACTTGTAGTAGAATCACTTATCTGACAAAAATAACTCCAAAATGGCGTTTCTTCCCATTCTAAATCCTGATACATCATCGGCACAACACAAATCGGGAAATCCCCTGCAATTCCACCACCAATCTGATAAAAACCAACTCCTTGACCGGAAGAATTTTCACGATACCATTCTGTTAAAAACATCATATACTCAATTCCAGATTTTACCGTTGATGTTTTAAGTTCGTTTTTTATACAATATGACGCAAAAATATTTCCCATGGTTGAGTCTTCCCATCCTGGAACAACTATTGGAAGATTTTTCTCAGCGGCTGCCAACATCCAGCTATTTTTAGGGTCAATTTCGTAATACTCTTCCAAATCACCACTCAGTAGCATCTTATACATATACTCATGCGGAAAATACCTTTCTCCTTTCTCTTCGGCAGTCTTCCACTGTTTAAAAATATTTTTCTGAATTCTTCTAAATGCCTCTTCTTCAGGAATACATGTATCAGTAACACGATTTAATCCTTTTTCAAGCAGATCCCACTCGTCTTGAGGCGTTAGATCGCGATACTGAGGCACTCTTTTATAGTGCGAATGAGCTACAAGATTCATAATATCCTCTTCAAGGTTTGCACCTGTGCACGAAATTATCTGAACTTTATCCTTACGTATCATCTCGGCAAGAGTTTTGCCAAGTTCAGCAGTACTCATAGCTCCAGCTAGAGTAATCATCATTTTTCCACCTTTATCAAGGTGCTCAACATAAGCTTTAGATGCATCAACTAAAGCAGCAGCATTAAAATGCTTAAAATTATTCTCAATAAATTGCGAAATCACGCCTTGTTTTTTCATTTTACTTTTCGAAAATATAGGTTAATAATTTATAATACAATTTGGCAGCCAGAAAATCCGAAGCAGGAAAGCCTTCAACAGGAGCCAATTCAACAATATCAAATCCAATAATATTTTTTTGTTTTGCCAGTTTCTTCAAAAGATCTAATGTTGGGTACCAGCCCAAGCCACCTGGCTCAGGCGTACCTGTTGATGGAAGAATTGACGGATCAAAATAATCAAGATCAATTGTAAGATAAACATCATTTCCAAGCTTATCAATTACACTTTGTTGCCAATCATTTATTTGAGCTATATCCTCAGCATAGAAAACCTTATCTTTATTCACATATTTCCTTTCGGCAACATCCATACTCCTGATACCAACTTGCACAAGATTTGTATTTTTTGATGCCCAGTGTAATGCACAAGCGTGATTATACTCACTCCCAAGATACTCTTTTCTAAGATCAGAATGAGCATCAAGTTGCAATACACTCACATCAGGATATTTTTCCTTAGCAGCCATTATTGCACCTATAGAAACCGAATGCTCCCCTCCTATCATTGTAAAAAGCTTATCGTCTTCAAATCTAAGCTTCGCATTTTGCTTAATCACTTTTGCCAATTCTTCGGGTGAAACATTACAATTCGGAGCAGAGTCCATCCACACCCCTTTTTTATATACTTCAGTATCTGATTCCAGATCGTAAATCTCCATATTTTCTGAAGCAGTTAAAAAAGCTTCAGGCCCTTTATCTGCACCCTTACCCCAGGTAGATGTTGCATCGTAAGGAACTGGCAAAAGACACACTTTGGAACTTTCGTATATTGCATATTTTTCCTCTATGCCTGCATAAGTTTTCATATCTCAAAGCTATTACACAAAAATAAACAATAATCTAATAATCGTAACCAAGAGTTTTTAACATCGACTTATATGATTGTTCTTTAGAAAACAAACGCGTAGTAATCTTTCCATCATCATCTTTTGAGATAATAATATGTTTTGGTGCTGGTGTAAGACAATGCTGTATCCCTCCAAATCCACCTATTGCTTCCTGATAAGCACCTGTATTAAAAAAACCAATATGTAAAACTTTTTCAGGATTATAAATTGGCAAATATATAGCATTTACATGCTGCTCTGAATTATAATAATCATCCGAGTCGCATGTTATACCCCCCAGAAAGACCCTTTCGTAATTATCTTCCCAACGATTAATTGGCAACATTAAAAATCGCTTACTTATAGACCATGAATCAGGAAGTGTTGTTATAAAAGATGAATCAATCATATTCCACTTCTCTCTGTCATTTTGTTGTTTTTGATACATAACAGAGTAGATAGCCCCACCACTTTCACCAACGGTAAAAGAGCCAAATTCAGTATAAATATCAGGATGTGGCACATCTGCAAGTTCACATGCTGTTTTTACCTGATTAATAATCTCATCTGCTATATACTGATAATCGTAATCAAAACTCAAACTATTTTTAATTGGAAAACCTCCACCAATATTTAAAGATGTTAATTCAGGGCAAACCTTCTTAAGCTCACAATACACACTCATACACTTATTAAGCTCATTCCAGTAATAAGCAGTATCTTTAATTCCAGTATTAATAAAAAAGTGTAGCATTTTAAGCTTAACTCTAGGATTATCTTTAATGAATTCCTTGTAATATTTAACAATATTTTTGTATCCAATTCCAAGTCTTGATGTATAGAACTCAAACTTAGGTTCCTCTTCTGATGCTATTCTAACACCTACATTAATATCTCCTTCAACAGCATCAAGCAACTGTCCTAATTCTTCATAATTATCCAATACAGGTATTACATTGTTATACCCATCTGACATCAATCCGGCAATATTATCAATATAATCTGGCAACTTAAACCCATTACATACAATCTCTGACGACCTATCTAACTTACCCACTTCACTTAAAGATCTAATAATATCAATATCAAATTGTGAACTGGTTTCTATATTAACATTACTCTTTAGAACCTCTTCCAACACAAAAGAAAAGTGGGAACTCTTAGTACAGTAACACTGAACATATTGCCCCTGATAATCTACTTTAGACATCGCCACATTAAAATACTTCCTTGCCCTGTCAATATTTTCAGTAATCTTAGGAAGATATGTAAACTTAAGTGGAGTTCCATATTGTTTTACTAAATCCATCATAGGAATCCCCATATATTCTAATTCTGAATTATTTACATCAAACTCCTCAGTTGGAAAATCAAAAGATTGCTCAATCAAGTCCTGATACCTCACCTTCATAATTTATAGATAACTTAGTTACTTAACATTTTAAAGTGCAAATGTAACCATCTTACTTAAATTACCAATATTATTATTAATAATAAATCAATCAAGTAGGTAGGAGAATTACTTCTCCACTCTCACACACCACCACGCATGCTCTCGCACATGGCGGTTTCAATTGATTTCTAACTTCTCGTAATTTAATAATAAATCGAACTCAGGTTATTACTCTTAGAAATACCGATGATAGAGAACCATTCAAAGGCAAAACAGTCTTACGTAAATGCACTGCAATAGAGGCTATTAATGATGTTCTAAAAACCATTGCTCAATAGAACACTCTCGATATAGATCGTTTAACAACTTTCTCATCAATATGATAGCTGGTCTTATTGCTTACTCATTTCAACAAAAAAGCCAGCAATAATATACGAGACAATTGAAACAAAACAATTAGCTCTTTTTTAGAATCGAACTGAGAATAATAGAAAAACCCAAACGAAATTAATAAAAAAAAGGCTGTCTAAATAATGTCAGACAGCCTTTTATTATATGATAAAATCTATACGATTACACGTTTTTCAATATTACTGCTGTACCCATTCCACCACCAATACAAAGTGAAGCAAGTCCGTAAGTATTATTTTCACGTTTCATTTCGTGGATAAGAGTTACAACGATTCTGTTTCCAGATGCACCAATTGGGTGTCCAAGAGCAATTGCTCCACCATTTTTATTACATCTCTCTTCAAAGAACTCTGGAGTTACACCATGATCTTCTGATAATTGTGTAATAACACCTAAAGATTGCGCAGCAAAAGCTTCGTTTAGTTCAAGAACATCGATATCCTGAAGTTTCATGCTTGCTTTACAAAGAGCATTTTTAACCGCAGGAACAGGCCCCATACCCATAATAGAAGGATCTACACCACCTTGACCAACTGAAACAACTTCAACAAGTGGAGTTAAACCGAACTCTTTAACAGCATCTTCAGAAGCAACCATTACAAATGAAGCACCATCGTTAATTCCAGATGCATTACCTGCAGTAACAGTTCCATCTTTTTTAAATGCAGGACGTAATTTTGCAAGTTTTTCAGCATTTGTTCCTCTATTTAAGTGCTCATCAGCATCAAATATGATAGTTTCTTTACGAGTTTTTATCTCAACTGGAACAATTTCTTCTTTAAATTTACCAGCATCTTGCGCATTTGCCGCTTTTAACTGAGAACCAGCAGCAAACTCATCTTGTGCTTCACGGGTAAGATTATATTTATCAGCAATATTCTCAGCTGTAACTCCCATATGATAATCATTAAAGGCATCCCATAATCCGTCAAGAATCATGTGATCCTGATTAGTCATATTACCCATTTTATACCCGGATCTTACTTGACCAGGAATTAAAAATGGAGCACCAGACATACATTCCGTACCACCAGCAATAATTAAATTAGCTTCACCAGCTTTTATTGCGGAAAATGCATTTGAAATAGCTTTCATTCCAGAACCACATACCATATTCAATGAATATGCAGGAACTTCAATTGGAATGCCAGCATTTACAGAAGATTGACGAGCAACACCTTGTCTTTGTCCAGCAGATAAGATATTGCCTACAACTACCTCATCAATTTTTGCGGGATCAACCTTTGTTTCTTCTAACATGTTTTTTAATACTACACTAGCGATTGCAGGAGCACTCATTTTAGAAAGAGAACCTCCAAATTTACCAACAGCTGTTCTTTTAGCTGCTACTATATATACTTTCTTCATAATATTTAGTTATTATATTTTGTTTTAACAATTAATCTCAAGTATTGTTTTAGCATTCTTTAAAGCCTTAAAAACACATCACACAAAACCTTGATTTTTGTATCTTGACTGTTGTATCTTAATTATTATGATTTCATATCACAAAGATCATCAGCAATAATTAATTTTGCTTCTGTTGCTTCCTGAACTTGCTCAACAGTAAATATTGGATTAATTTCTTTTAATATGATACCATCACTAGTAATATCCATTACACCCATTTCAGTAACAATAGTATTTACCTGACCTTTTGCTGTTAATGGTAGATTACATTTATTTAAAATCTTATGATTTCCTTTAGCAGTATGTTCCATAGCAAGAACAACTCTACGAGCACCTGTCAATAAATCCATTGCACCTCCCATACCAGGAGTTAGTTTACCAGGAATTGACCAGTTTGCAAGATCGCCTTTAACGTCGACCTGCATTGCACCTAAAACAGTTACATCAACATGACCTCCTCTAATAACTGAAAAGGAAATAGATGAATCAAATGTAGAAGCTCCAGGGAAAGCAGTAATGTAACCACCTCCGGCATTTAGCATATCTTCATTTTCCTGACCTTCTTCTGGGGTTGGCCCCATGCCTAACAATCCATTTTCGGACTGAAGTGTAAGGCTTACATTATCTGGTAAATAATTAGGGACTAAAGTAGGTAATCCAATTCCAAGATTAACAACATCTCCGTCTTTAAGTTCGAGAGCAACTCTTTTAGCAATAATCTCTCTTATTTGATGTTTATCCATATCGATAATATTTTATTTATTTAAACGTCTGTCTAACTCCTGAGCAATGTAACTTCCTACATCATCAGCATAAGAATTCATACTAAAACCAGCATCATAACCAAGTTCTTTTGCTAATTCGTGAGAAACTCTTGGTCCACCACAAATTAAAATTACTTTATCTCGTAATCCCTCTGCTTCTAGCATCTCTACAAGTTCTGTAAGGTTCTTAATATGAACATCTTTCTGAGTAACAGTTTGAGAAACAAGAAGAGCATCAGCTTTTAATTCAATTGCTTTTGCAATAAATTCCTCATTAAGTACTTGTGATCCCATATTTAGAGCATCAAACATTTCGTATCTTTCTAATCCGTAATGTCCTGCATAACCTTTCATATTCATGATAGCGTCTATCCCTACAGTATGTGCATCTGTTCCTGTACTAGCCCCAACAATAACTATTTCGCGGCCAATTTTTTCTTTGATAAACTCATCTGTTTCTTTCATGCTCATTGCAGTTGCTTCGACCTTTGGAACATGAATCGAAGTATAATCTACTGTATGTGTTGTTGAGCCATAGCAATTAAAGAATGTGAACCCTTCGGTTAATTCTTTATAATAAACAACCTGAGGGTTTTCAAATCCCATTTTCTTCATCATTTGCTTTGCAGCCTCTATTGCCTCGTCAGTACATGGAACTGGAAGAGTAAAACTAACCTGAGTTTTACCATCGTTCATTGTATCACCGTAAGGTTTAATTTTTTTTAGATCCAGAGTTTGATCAAAATCATTCTGGTCCATTGAATATAATCCACCACTCATTATTTGTTTCCCCCTTTCATTAAATCAATAAACGGATTAAAATAATTCTCTGTTTTTGCAGTTACACCTGCAAGGCCTTTACCGCCAGTTTTTGGACGTTTAACATCAGCAAACATTCCTTTTTCAAGTGCGTTAAACAAGCCTTCTTTCTCTATTTGACTAAGTAACTGATATGCATCATTAACAACTTTTTGAGCACGTTTTTGGATCATACCATCTTTTTTAAACTCCACTTCTTCACCAATACTTTTCATATTATTGAAAATATATTGAGCATTTTCGATAGCAAGATATCTATCAGACATAAATGGAGTATGAACAGCCTCAGTAATCATACCCAAAAGCTGAATTCCTTGTCCGGTCCAAATAGAAATCTCATTAAATAAAGCATTTTGAATTTGACCTTTAAAAATATTTCCAGTCATGAACTTGGTTGGAGGCATATATTTTAGAGTTGCTTTAGGAAAAATTTCTCTTGTCATTTGTGCTTGCGCCAACTCATACAAAAATCCATCTTCAAGATCAGGAGTCATTTCAAATGCATGACCAAGTCCCATCTGTTCTTCTTTCATACCAGCAAGTAATGCAAGTTGTTCATTAATCAAATCAGATGCTAACACTGTGTGAGCTTCGTCAAAAGCATCAGCTGTAGTTAGATAATTATCTTCACCAGTATTGATTATCACACCCGCAAAACCATTAATAACTCTTGAAAAATACTGATCAACAATTGTACGTTGCATATTGATATCACGGAATAATATTCCATAGAGCGCATCATTCAACATAACGTCTAGACGCTCAATAGCACCCATTGCTGCGATTTCTGGCATACATAAACCAGAACAATAGTTACAAAGTCTGATATATCTACCAACTTCTTCGCCTACTTCATCAAGAGCTTTACGCATAATGCGGAAATTTTCTTGAGTTGCAAAAGTACCACCAAAACCTTCAGTTGTAGCACCATAAGGAACATAGTCGAGTAAACTTTGACCTGTTGTTCTAATCACAGCAACAACATCTGCTCCTTGACGAGCAGCGGCTTGAGCTTGAACTACATCTTCATAAATATTACCTGTAGCAACAATTACATACAAATAAGGTTTTTTACCTTCTCCAATTGTATTTAAGTAATTATCACGTTTTGCAACATTTACTTTTATCCTTTCGATACTTTCTTCAACCAATGTCTGAATAGTATCTTTTATCTTTTCAACTGGATGAACAGGAATTTCTGTCAAATCCATTTTTTCATCAGATACTTTTTCTGCAATCTCCTGAACAGAAAGACCGGTCTCAATTATCGCATTTCCAAGATAATACAAAACTCCCTGACCAACACTACCTTTTTCATGTAATTGATTTACAACTACATTTGGCAATGGAACATCAGTTTCGTCAACACCATCTATCCCAATCAATCGACAAAGAGTTCTCTCAACCGAAACAGTGGTATAATTATCGACAAACTTTTGTACATCATCAGCAATGTTTCCTGCAAGCTTTTTAGCTTCCTCAACTTTTTTAAAATCTAATCCTAATTTGCTGGTTTTCATTATTTTACACTATTAAACTTTACTAATTAAAATTCTGCCAATGCAGATTTTCAAAAATACAAAAAATCTTGGACTAAAACAATATGAAAAAGACAGCAAACAAGCTCATTTTAAAGAACAAATACTTTTGTTAACAAAACACATACTGGCATCTAAAAAAAAACACCTAAAACAAATTAGATGATAACAAGTAAAAAATGAAAGTATTACTTTTTATGGAAACTACCAGATATGAAAATTAAAGAGAGTAGATTATTCAAATTATTTTAAAGACCTTGGTCTACAAATGCAGACCAAGGTTTAAAGTTTTTGATTACTCACATGTATAGTCTACAGTGATACCATTAGCTGTAGTTGAAGTATTCATGTCTGAACATTTTTCCTTAGTTTCAACTGTTTGAACAATGTCAGCAGTTCCTTCAATTGAAGAAGAAGTAGTACATGTACACTCTTTTTTACAGCTAGTACCTAATACTGCAAGAAACATAACACCTAGTGATAATAAAATAACTTTTTTCATTTTTGATAAGTTTTAAAAATTGCTTACTCTTTTGTTTTTCAGCTTACACATCCTACTCTTTAAAGGATTTTCAGAAATCTCCATTAACAATATTTGCTCAAATCTATATATTGTTTTATTCAAAAAAATCTACAATGCTCTTTTCATTAATATTACTATAATCAAACACATCAACAACTTCCCCCGAATCATAAAATACAAATGTTGGAAAATGCCCATTTGTAACGCCTATAGCAAATTGAACTTCCATGATGCGACATTCGTAATTAAAACACTTTGTATCAAGGATAAACTCCGAAATATGCTCATCATCTCCCCAAATCAACATTATTACATGCTCAGGATCAATTTCATTATTTTCAATCATCATATTTATTTTTTTCATCCCAAGCTTGCAATACTTACATCCAGAATGAATATATGCCAATAAATACTTATCATTACTTAAATCTAAAGCAACATTTTCAACATCAAATTTACATATCTTCTTTTGCTCATCATAGTTAAGGTTAACTATTCTTGTGTAGTATGTAGAATCAGACATCGTCTTATTAAACTCAACAGTATTAAGCGTTTTTTCACCACTATATATAAAGTTGTAGAAGGAATTCGGTGGAATAATAATCAAAATTGCAACAAATGCTACTCCAACAAGTCCAATAGTAAACCATTTTCTATTTCTAAATTTCTTCTCTTCTGCTTTTCTAATCAACAGCATTAATCCTATTATTCCAAGATTCTTAACTATAGAATGTAATGGGTCAAGCTCAACAATATCGCCCATGCAATGACAATTAGAATCATGTCTAAATATCTGTACATAAATTAAAAACAAGGTAAATAAGCCTGTTGTCGATGTTATTATTAACCATACTGATCGAAAATACAAGTTAAAAATAAACATTACACCTAAGGCAAACTCAAATAATATGATTAAACGAGACAGGAGAGTACAAAAAACAAAATCAAGTATTCCAAAGCTATATAAATAAATATCAAACTCATCTATACTAATTGCTTTAAACACTGCTGAAACAACAAACAACAAACCAATCAATATTCTAACAACACTTTTGTAAGGTGCAAACTTATTTTGCAAATTCATACAGCAAATAATTAATCTTTTCAACACAATAATACTCCTTACAACAATACTTCAACTAGAGTTCAGCTATATAACAATAAAAATTTAAAGCTACCTCCATCAAGTATACAAATATCATAAAAGTATTACATAAATAACAATTAAAGCAAAACAACATTTAATATTTCAAAATTAAATATTTTTTTTATTTCTACATAATAATTTATCTATTTTCTATAAAAAATATTAAATGTATAATTGATATTCGTACAATAAATAAACATAACGACCTGTCTAGTTGGAAAATGCATTAGATTATTATATTCAAAATCACAAAAACATATGGGATAAAGTTAAAAAAGGATGAATTGATATTAAAAGTCTTTACCCAGAAAACTATCAGACAATAAAATTTTGGCTATAATTTCTGTTGCGAATCCAACTTCTTGAATAGTAGTATTCCTTCCAACTGAAAAACGAATTGTGCCCATAGCATATTCAATACTAAGCCCAATTGCAGATAATGTTGATGACATTTTAACCGAATCGGTATGACAAGCAGCTCCTGCAGATGCTGCAATATCGTATTTCTCCATCTCAACTAACAAAACATTTGCCTGAATATTCTTAAAACTTACATTCAGCGTATTGGGAAGACGATGATCTGGATGACCATTTAGTTTTATATCAGGATAAACCTCTTTTAATTTTTGGTAAAAAGAATCTCGCATTTCTTTCATGTGGAACATATTTGCATCCATATCCCTTTTAGCAATCTCAGCAGCTTTGCCCAGACCAACAATTTCTAAGATATTTTCGGTTCCTGCCCGCTTATTACTTTCATGATCTGCACCATGGATAAGTTTTTCAAGGATAATTCCATCCTTAATATACAAAGCACCTATACCCTTTGGAGCATATAATTTATGTCCAGCAATCGAAAGCATATCAATTCCAAGTTCTTTTACATCTGTAGGATATTTACCAACTGATTGTGCAGCATCAGTATGAAAAGCTAAATTATGTTTTTTACATATTATTGATATTTCCTTAATAGGCTGTATTGTTCCTATCTCATTATTAGCATGCATTACAGTTACTAATATTGTTTCTTGGCAAATTTCAGATTCAAGTTTATTCAAGTCAACTATTCCATATTCATCAACTGGAATATATGACACACGAAAGCCTTTTGTTTCGAGAAATTTGCAAACTTCAATAACTGCCGGATGTTCGATTACAGACGTAACAATATGATTGCCACGATGTTGATTTGCAAAAGCATAGCCTTTTATAGCATAATTATTAGCTTCACTACCTCCGCTGGTAAAGACAATCTCTGATGGAGAACAATTTAATAAATCTGCAACTTGCTTGCGTGCAGTTTCGACAGCAGTTTTTGTAATAACTCCATAAGAGTGTGAACTTGATGGATTACCAAAATGTTCGGTAAGGTAAGGCAACATTGCATCTGCAACTTCTTTATCTATTGGTGTAGTAGCGTTGTAATCGAGATATATTCCCATAGTAGTAATTTGTTTCTAACAAAATTAGAATTATTTTGGGAAACCGTAGTGGAAATTTATTTTTTAATCAACTTTAAAAAGGTTTCATCAACCTCTAAAATCTCAGCAATTTTTATAGCTTCTTTTGGAGCTTCATCTGATTTAGTTTCGATAAGAGAATAGTCCATAAACTCATTTATATTATCAACTGTAATCTTTTCTTCATTATTTTTCAACCTTAAACCAGCTACACGCAGTTTTCGACAATCTTTTGCTACACCACTATAGTGAGTTGTAATCAAACTACGCACTTTTAACTCCGACATAATTTCTACAAATGCGTTAACAATTTTCTTTCCTTCGTCAGGATTTGTCGTTCTAGCAAGTTCATCAACTAGAGCTAATACATTGTGACCTTTTTTTGTTTCAGATATAATCTGATTAATATTTAACATCTCTACAGCGAAAGATGAAAGTCCATTTAGCTCAGATTGGTTATCTCCAACACTCATCATAATATTATCAACTGGGACAATAGATGCCTTTTGTGCAGGGATATAAAAACCAAACTGGAATAAATACTGAGCCAATGCTAGTGTTTTCAGCAAAACTGTTTTCCCTGACATATTTGCCCCTGTTATCAAGTTCGGTTCATCAGCAAATGAAATATCTACTGCCTGAAATTCTTTTGACTGCTGATTTAAAACTGATTGTATTTCTGGATGAAAAACTTTTTTATATTCAGTAACTTTATCAGAAATTGAAGGTTTACACAGATTATATTCTTTGACATGAATAGACTTAGCAATCAACACATCAAGATAAGCTAATTTATTAAAATTATCACTCAGGTGAGTAATATAAGATCTTAACTCCTTGGATAATTTCTTGCGTATTTCATCTTCAATTTCTATGCATTTAATACGTAATTCTTCTGCTTTTTCTGTTCCTCTAATCTGTTCTTTCTGTTGCTCAGCTCTTAATTTTAACAATTCTTCGCTGTATACTGAGTAAATGTAAAAGCTTGATTCGCCTGTATTATTTGGATCAAGCACTTTAAGCATTTCCGACAAATTTGCAAATCGAAATAAATCAAATCCTTTCTTTAAAATAACAGATGTTATTTGCTGAGAAAGTATAGCAAATTTTTTAATTTCAAACAATTGAATATCATCAAGAACAACCCCACCCTTTCCAAGATTTTTTAGAGTAACAGAAATATCGTTTAGCTGATGCAGTTTTAAGGCAATATCTGAAATTTCGTTATTCTCAAGATTATTATAAAAGAAATCATAAGTGTATTCAAGATTATTGAATTCTTCAGCTAAAGTGCCAGAATTGACAATAAACTCAGTTTCCAATAAAAAATTACGTCCTGCTACAGAATTTATTTTTAAATTCTCAAAAACAAATCTAAGCCCACTTATTTCTTTTATATAATCCTTAAATCTATTCACTTTTCATCTTTTTAATATCATATACTGGTAATCCACCAATGCTTTCAGAAATCTTTTTTTGTAATCTATCTGAATCAAACAAAAAACCATTTGGCGCTAACGGATTAACACACACAGCCAACAAGTTTGTTTTTAATAATACTTTAATGCTACCTCCTCGTTCAACAAATGCATTATAAGACTGTGCCCCTGCAAATATACGAGTAAAATCTTTAACAATAATTTCAGTCCCTTCAGCTTTTTTCTGCATGCGTAAAACATCCAAAACTTTATCATTTACAACTCCACTAACAAATATTTTATTCCCATAATCAAACAGTCGGTCAATATTCTTATCTAACAGAAAAACTGAGGGAATATCTAAATCATGAATTTCTTCATGTTTTCCAATAGCCTTTATACCATTCTTACACATCAACAAATCTTCGGACTTCTCTGATTTATACTGTGGTAGTTGAGTCAAAGAATAAAGATACGATGTTTGTTTTACTAAACTTTTTAAATTTGCTGACAAGGCTGCTCCAGTTGTTAGAATCATACTATCAGTAACCGAAGGGCTCCCCAAGCTTTTACGAGACAAGGCACCATCTACAATTACTATATCAGGCTTATATAAAGATAATTCGCTAATTACATTTTTCAACCAAAAGGTATCTGGTGGACCAGAAAAAATAACTTTCCCTTTTGATTTTGCTCTTGCTGTGACAAGTCTACCTAAAGAAGTTTTTGATTTTGAGATATCAAGAATTTCTGCATCAAGTTTCTTTTGTGAATAATGCATTTCAGAAGTTACAAAAATTGAATTTTCTGATAATTCTATCTCAGGTTTCTTCGTACTTGTAACCTGATCTATACTTTCGCCATCAATACCAATTGATGTAAGTGCTGGAATTTTGCCTTCCTCATCTAATCGTTTAAGAATATAATTCAAACACTCCGTCTTGCCAGTATTTTTCTCCATACCTACAATCGACAAACTTTTGTGTTTTAATATTTCTTTTATAAATGGCATTTATTTAATAAAGATTCAAGATTCAAGATTCAAGATTCAAGATTCAAAATCCAAGAATCAATGATTAAGAATCAATGATCAAATTACAATACAAAAAAAATCCCAAAACACAGTCCAAATCAAAAAGACTTGAATCTTGAATTTTGGGACTTTAATATTAAATTTATTTATGTCTTTTCTTTCTTGAAAGATTACTTGGTTCCAGTGCTAACTGATCACCACGTAATAATGAAGCAACACCTTCATTTTCATTAGCTCCTTTACAATCTTCACATTGACATTCGTCAACATAATCTGTAGGTTCTGTATAAGTTGTAATAACACCTTCGAAGTTTCTTAAAACAACTTTACCAGGACTTTGAGAAATCACATACTGAGGCATAACTGGTGTTTTTCCTCCACCACCAGGAGCATCTACAACAAAAGTAGGAACTGCATATCCAGAAGTATGTCCTCGTAAGTTCTCAATAATTTCGATACCTTTAGAAACAGGTGTTCTAAAGTGCTCTAATCCCATAGAAAGGTCACACTGATAAATATAGTATGGACGAACTCTGATTTTCACAAGATCCTGAACTAATTTTTTCATTGTGTGAACGCAATCATTTACACCACGAAGTAAAACAGACTGGTTTCCTAAAGGCACTCCGGCATTAGCTAATTTTGCACAAGCTTCAGCTGCTTCAGGAGTAACTTCTTTTGAGTGATTAAAGTGAGTATTCAGCCAAATTGGGTGATACTTTTTAAGCATGTTCACCAAATCGTCAGTAATTCTTTGTGGGCAAACAACAGGTACACGTGAACCAATTCTGATAATCTCAACGTGAGGAATTTCTCTTAATCTCTTAATGATAGACTCTAACATTTTATCAGAAACCATTAGTCCGTCACCTCCAGAAAGCAGTACGTCTCTAACCTGAGGAGTTGCAGCTATATAATCTATTGCTTTTTGAATTCTATTAGAAGGAGTCTCGCTATCTGTTTGGCCAGCAAATCGACGTCTTGTACAGTGACGACAATACATAGAGCACATATCTGTAATTAAGAAAAGTACTCTGTCCGGATAACGATGTGTTAAACCAGGTACAGGAGAATCTTCATCTTCATGTAATGGATCAAGTAAATCTGCTGCAGATTGATGAGTTTCAGCTCCAGTAGGAATAGCTTGTTTTCTAACTGGACAATTTCTATCTATAGGATCAACAAGACTTAAATAATATGGAGTAATTGCCATACGTAAAGTCTGTAATGACTTTGCTACACCTTCTTCTTCTTCTGGTGATAATTCAATATATTTTTTAAGTTCGTCTAATGTTTCAACACGATTTTTTACCTGCCATTTCCAATCATTCCATTGCTCGTCAGGAACATTAGGGAACATTTTCTTTCTTCCTTCGTTCATCATTACAAATGAATTTTAAACATATAATTTTTCAAATAATTTTCTAATTGACTCAGATTCTCTTAATATATTAATTGTTAAATCTGCGTGACCTTTTGCATATCCATTACCAACAATTAGATTAAGATCTTTACCAACACCTTCTGCACCTAGAGCAGCTTTTGTAAATGAAGTTGCCATTGAGAAGAAATAAATCAACCCCTGTCCTTTAGTAATAAGAATAGATGTCATTTCTGTAGACTGAACGTTTACATTATTAATAGTCACATCACAACCTCTTTCAGTTGTAATTTCAGTAACTTTCTTATATACGTCCATTACATTAGTAGCATCAGCAACAATAACATGATGTGCTAAATTCAAGTCTCGTATGCGTTGAGCATTTTCTTCAGAATATTCAACAACGATAACTTTTCCGAATGGTCCAACATTTTTCATTGCCTGATAACAACAAAGAATACCTGATTTTCCGCCACCACCAATAATACAAACAGTATCACCTTCTTTTACTAAACGATCAACCTGGGCTGGAGCACCAGCAACATCAAGAGCTGCAAGAGCTAATTTTTCTGGAATATCTGAAGGAAGTACAGCATAAATACCACTTGCAAATAAAATTGCCTGTGCTTTAACATCTACCTGATCACTTTTTGCTTCAAGTTTAATTATTTCGTCAAGTTTCAATGGTGTTAATGATAAAGAGACTAAAGTAGCAATTTTATCTCCCACTTTCAATTTCTTATCTGGGAAGTTTGGTCCAATTTCCTTTATTACACCAATTAACATACCGCCAGATCCTGTTACCGGATTCTGCATTTTACCTCTTTCAGAAACAATTGAAGTAATCATTTCTTTCATTTTATCTACATCATCATTACATGACTGACGAATCTGAGTATAACTTGCTGAATCAATATTTAAAGTAACAACATCAATTAAGATCTCGTTGTCATAGATACTCATAGTGTTATCCAACTTTTGAGCTGGCTGAGGTAATGTGCCTTTTGGCTCTAGTACTCTATGAGTACCAAATCTGCATCCTTTGTTCATTCTTTTATTCTATTATTTTTAATTATAAAACCTGTCTAAAAGGGATGTGTTTACACACCCCTCCAAGACAAATAACATAAATTTATGCGTATAGTTCAGTAAATACTTTTCTTAACTTTTCGCTTTCTTCTAATAATGCTAATGTAATCTCAGCATGACCAGCAGTATAACCATTACCAACAATCATTGTAACATCGCTACCAACACCTTCTGCTCCTAAAGCAGCTTTTGTAAATGATGTAGCCATTGAGAAGAAATAAACTAGTCCAGTATCTTTTGTGCAAAGAATGCTTGTCATTTCAGTATCAGGAATATTTACATTATTGATACATACATCAGCCATCTGACCACCTGTTAGTTCTTCCATCTTCTCAAGTATAGCAACTGGTTGTGTTGCATCACCAGCAAATACGTGATCACAGAAATCTAAATCTTTAAGACGGTTTGTACTTCTTTCGCTATGGCACATTCCGATAACTGTTCCAGTTACACCTGCACGTTTTTTAGCTTCATAACAGCATAACATACCTGATTTTCCACCAGCACCAATAATTAGTACTGTATCGCCTGGCTTAACTAATTTAGCTGTCTGAGCTGGAGCTCCAGCAACATCAAGAGCAGATAGTACAAGACCTTCTGGCATTCCTGCAGGAATCTTAGCATAAATACCACTTTCGAAAAGAATTGCTTTTCCATCAATATCTACTTGGTCGATATCAGGACGAATATCTTTAATTTTATCTATTCTTAGTGGTGTTAATGATAAAGAAACAAGAGTTGCAATTTTATCACCTTCTTTAAGATCAATTTTACCTTTAAGAGCATCACCAATTTTCTCAACTGTTCCAAGTAACATACCTCCTGAACCAGTAACTGGATTACGATGTTTTCCTTGTTTCTCAACAATTCCCATCATGATTTCAGCAATTTTTGCTTTATCACCACCAGCTTGTTCTTCGATTTGAGTAAAACTAGCTGAGTCTACATTTAAAGTTTGAACATCGATAAGAATCTCATTGTCATAGATTTCATCCATGTTATTATCAATTTTATTTGCAGGTTGTGGTAAAACACCTTGAGGTTCAATCACTCTATGTAATCCGTATTTATTTCCTTGTTTTTGCATGTTTAAAAAATGTTATTATGTTAATATTATATTGCTTTAAGACCTAATATCTCTCTTGCTTCAGTAGGATTGGCAATCTCACGGCCAAGTTCCTTAGCCATTCTTACAACTTTAGCGACTAATTCACCATTTGATTTCGCAAGAACTCCTTTTGAAAGAAACACGTTGTCTTCAAAACCAACTCTAACATGACCACCGTCAATTATTGCAGCCATTGCAAGAGGAAATTCATATCTACCAATTCCAGCTACTGTGTAAGTTGCATCTGCAGGGATACTTTCACGAAGAAAAACGAAGTCTCTAAGTTCACCAGAAATACCACCATTTACACCCATAACAAAATCAAAATGCATAGGTTTAGTGATAAAGCCTTTTTTATGCAGTCTTAAAGCCATGTCGATCATAGATTTATCAAAACACTCCAATTCAGGTTTGATTCCTCTTTCGATCATACGCTCACCAAAATACTTTATAGTATTCTCTGTATTGGTAAATACATCATCACCGCCAAAATTACATGTTCCACAATCAAGTGTAGCCATTTCTGGATTTAATTCGGTGGGTTGCAATCTTTCATCGTCTGTCATGCCAACAGCACCACCAGTTGATGGTTGAATAATGACATCTGGCAACTCAGCTTTAATAGCATTCATCACCTCATTAAATCTGTCCTTATCTTGAGTTGGGGTTCCATCGTCCTTACGAACATGTAGATGAATAATGCTTGCACCAGCATCATAAGCAGATTTTGCTTCGCGCACACACTCTTCAATTGTATAAGGTACTGCAGGATTATGTTCTTTTAAAACTTCAGCGCCACTAATTGCAGCCGTAATAATTAATTTTTCCATAGTTTAACGATTTACAAGTTTAAATATACTTTTTCAACTCACCTAATGATTCTTCAACCATATCTGCAGCATGTGCTAAATCTTCATCAGTATGTCTGTAAGCAACATAACCATGATGGAATGGTTGCAAGAAAACGCCTCTTCTAATTAGTTCTGTATAGAATGCTGGACGTAGTTTCTTATATAAGTTCTGAGGGTCTTTATTGAAAGTAATAAATGGCATAAGTGGGGCACCAGAAATCTCGATATCATAATCACATTTTCTAGCAATTTCTTCTAATTTAGCGCCAAATACTTCGCCTTTTGCTCTAATTGCATCAAGAATATTATCTCTTTCAAGAATTTCAATTGTTTTTAAAGCTGCAACTTGCTCAAGGCTATTTGGGAAGAATGTTGAAGATAAGAAAACTTTATCTGCAAGAACTTTCATATACTCTTCTTTACCAACAACTGCACCAATTGGATAACCATTTGCCATAGCTTTACCAAACACAGAAAGGTCAGGAGTCACGCCAAATACTTTTTGAGCACCACCTAAACTAAATCTAAAACCACTTCTAATTTCGTCAAAAATGAGGATTGTACCATATTTTGTAGCAAGATCACGAACACCTTCTAAAAATCCAGGTTTAGGCATCTCAACTTTCGCAGCTAAAGGATGTCCTACTGGAGTTATAATAATTGCAGCCATTTCGTCACCATGTTTTTTCATGATATCTTCAAGCTCTTCAAGATTATTATAATGGAATTCATAAACGTCTTCATACAATTTCTCTGGAATACCACCTTTCACTTCACAGCACCAATCATGCCATCCATGATATCCACATCTAACTACTTTATATCTTTCTGTATTTGCTCTTGCAATACGAATTGCTGTAGTAGTAGCATCAGAACCAGTTTTAACAAATACAGCCTGCTCTGCAGAAGGAATAAGTTCAATTACTTTCTCTGCAAGTTTATTTTGTACAGGCTGAGTTAATGAAAAACAAAAACCTTTATTCTGCATCTGTTCAATTACTGCATTATCAATTTCTTCTTCACGGTGACCAATAATAATTGGACCATATGCACAAAGCATATCAAGATATTCATTACCATCAACATCTGTAACTTTACCACCTTTAGCATGGTCGAAGAAAATTGGATACTCGCCCGGGACAAAGTTATATGGACGTCTGATTCCTAAAATTGCACCAGGAATAACTTTAAGTGCTTCTTCATAATGTTTCTCAGTCAATTCAAGTTTTAGTCTATTTGACATAACAGCCTCCTTTTTTCATGTATAATATAATTTATTTTGATTTCACAATATAATCTACAAAAATCGCTTGTGTATGAACACTTTCCATAGCTATTTCTCCAGGTTTAACTACTTCTTGTACTTCAGCAATTACAAAATCTGCAGCCATAGCCATCAATGGATTAAAATTCTGTGTTGTTCCTTTATAAAGAAGATTCCCTTTTTCGTCTGCAATATTAGCACCAATTAATGCTACATCTGCTCTCAATGCAGTTTCCAGCAAAAACTCTTTACCATCTAAATCAATAATCTGTTTCCCTTCCTGAGCAACTGTACCAACACCTGTTGGGGTTAAAACACCACCTAAACCAGCACCACCACAACGAATTTTCTCAGCTAAAGATCCTTGGGGCACAAATTCTACCTCAATTTCTTTATTATTAAACTGCTCGATAGTTGCTTTATTTGTTCCAATATGAGATGTGATAACCTTTTTAACTTGTCTATTCGAAATCAATAATCCAATTCCTTTGTCAGCAAAAGCCGTATCATTACAAATTACAGTCAAATCTTTAACTCCCGACTTAACAAGAGCCTGCACTAGTTTATTTGGAGTACCTGCTGCCATAAAACCACCAATCATTACTTGCATACCATCCTTAATCTTCGCGATGGCCTCATCCATTGTTATCAACTTTTTCATATATTATTTTTTTTAAAAAATTGTCTCGTAATAAAATTTTTCAAATTTAAATATTTTACCTCTAATAAAAAAATAAATTAGTCATAATTCAGGCACTTGAAATTGCTTTCTAATTTTCAATAAAATAAAGTGTTTCAAAACATATTTTTCCACACATTTATTTAATCTTTTACTACCCAAATCAAGTCAATATATTATATTTGCAATGTGAATAACTTAAGTATTGTAATTATTACAAAAAATGAGGCAAAAAACATAAAAAAATGTCTCAAATCACTACAAGGGATTAGTGACGATATTATCATTGTAGATTCTGGATCTATAGACAACACAGAGGAAATTTGCTCAATGTTCTCAACTACTTTTATAACAAATGAATTTAAGGACTATAGCTCACAAAAAAACTTTGGCAATAACTTAGCAAAAAATACTTATATTTTATCAATTGACGCAGACGAATGCCTATCTGACACTTTAATAAAATCAATATCTGAATTAAATCTTAATCCAGAAACTAATACTGCCTACACTTTTAATCGCTTAAACCATCATTGTGGCAAACCTATAAAACATGGAGGTTGGTATCCTGATAAGAAATTAAGAATCTGGAACAAAAATTATGGTAGTTGGGAAGGCACAATTCATGAAAAAGTTACTTTCCCCCAAAAACCAATCATTCATCACCTTAAAGGTGATTTATTGCATTACACTTATAATACAAAAGAAGAACATATATCTCAAGCAAAAAAGTTTAGTAAACTTAATGCTATAAGTGACTTTCAGAAAGGGAAAAAGACAAATTTATTAGTTGCTTATTGTAGTTGTTTTTTACGTTTTGCAATCATATATATTATTAAACTTGGATTTTTAGATGGGAAAATTGGATTTTTCATTGCTAAAACAACAGCAGATGCAACCTTTTGGAGGAGATTAGAGTTATTAAGACTAAACAAAGTAGAAATATAATTTGTATAATATTATTTTTTAATCTATTTTTGTAAATGAAACTAAATTTAAAAATTATTTAATTTAAACTTTAAGTATTATGAAAAAATCTACATTATTAATGTTCATTTTTTGCGTAGCTTATTCTTTCGCTTTTGGTCAAGCAACGATTAAATTTGACAAAGGTGACAGAGAACTAGCAAATTTTGAAAAGGTACAAAAGATCAACTCTAAAGATCTAAAAGGACCAGCTCCTGTATGGCAAGTAACTTTTGATGAAGCTACTCCAACTTGGACAATGGGACACTCAGCAACAACTTCTAAAGACTGGGTTACTGGTGATGAAGCATCAAGACCTTGTTATTGGGGACCACTAGAGGCTGATGGTACTGGTTGGTATGTTTATGCTATGGATTATCTTTACTCAGAAATGGGTGAAACTGAAACTCCTGGTACATATGCATATATTGACATTGTTGGTGACAGAGCTGATCTTTATGGAAATGATCTTCCTGCTGGTTGTACTATGGACGGTACAGGACAAAACCCTTTTGATGCATGGATTCTTTTTGAAGACATTGACATGACAAATGTTGACGTTCCTTATCTTATGTATTATAACTCTTTCCATGAGTCAAATGCAGTATTTTTTGACTGTTTTGTTGAATACTCATTCGATGATGGTGCAAATTGGACTAGTGTTGTTGTAAATCCTGATTCTGAAGGTAACGGATGGCACTATGGTGAATATGGTATTGGTTTAACTGAGTGTGCTAATCAAGCAAATGTTGACCTAAGATTCAGACACGTATCTGATCCTGCTTTTACTGTTCCTGTTTTCGAACAATATCCTTCTTCATGGGCATGGTTAATTGACAATGTAAGACTATTTGACTATACTGACTTTGGAATTAGCTACGACTTAGTTGTTAAAGACACTAGAGTTAACTTCTTCGATTATTTAGATTATTTAGCTCCTGAGTACGCTGATTATAATGTATATCACTATTCTTCATATTATGGACAGGCTCCACAAGAGCAATATGCAAGTGCAGATGGTGGATTCTTATGGTTCAACATTTCACTAGAAAACAATGGTGCTGAAACAGTTACTCCTAAAGTAAATGTTAAAGTTACTGACCCTTATAATGTTGTTGTATTTGACGAAGTTGTTGATGGTGTTGTTACTCCATTTACAGGAGCTGACACTCTTGATATGATTGAAGTTGATTGTATTCTTCCATTAAATACTAATGATCCAGCTCAAGTTCCTACAGGTAGATATGAAATTACTTTTAACGCTTTTGTTGAAGGTCACGAAGCTGATGATTATTACCAAACAGATAATGTTGACACAGCTTATTTCTTAGTTTCAGACAGAACGTTCTCACGTGAAGCTGATGACATTACTGGTTCTATGGGAGCTGCATCATGGAGTGATGGTGGTGGCGACGGTGATGGTATTGGAACATCTTTCAATATCTATTACGAAGATGATGTTAACTCTGTTGACGTATTTATCGATGAAGAAACTACTGAAGGTGCTATGATTAACATTGAAATTAATGAGTATGATGGTGATAATGATGTATGGACACCAGTACTAACTTCTGATCCTCTTATTATCGACGCTTCTCACCTAGGACAATGGGTTAATGTTACTTTCGACGATCCATATTCAGTTACTTTTGGTGCTGATGAAACTTCTAAAGAATTATTAGTTGGTGTTATTTGCTACTATAATGGTGGTGATATTTTCATTGGTGAATCAACTGAAAACACTCATAGTTCTTACAGTACTCAATGGAAATTTGCTGATGGCGACGGAACATGGGCTGGAATCTCAAACTACGCTGGTGGACCTGCAATTAGATTAAATTACGGACCTCTTAATGACGAGACTGTTGATAATCTTATTGCAAATGAATTAGAAGGAATTTCATTATATCCAAACCCAACAACAGGTATTTTATACTTAAACGGTGTTGAAGGTGCTGATGTTCAGATTTCTAATATGATGGGACAAGTTGTTGAATCAATTGAAAATTCAAATGAATTCAATCAAGTTGACATGTCTTCATACGCAAACGGAACATATTTTGTTAAAGTTGTTGTTGACAACAAAGTAACTACAAGAAAAATCAATCTTATGAAATAATAAGAACTGATAATATTTTAAAAAAGGCTTGTTTGCATTGTGCAAACAAGCCTTTTTTTTTACTTTTGCAAAAAAAACACCATGAACTATCAACAACTATTTGAACAAATTAGAAAGAAGCGTAGTTTTCTTTGTACAGGTCTTGATTCAGACATTTTAAAGCTTCCTGAACATTTACTTGAGCTTGATTCTCCAGTTTTTGAATTCAATAAAGCAATTATTGATGCAACAGCAGAATATACGGTTGCCTATAAGCCAAACCTTGCCTTTTACGAAAGTCGAGGAATTAAAGGTTGGGAAGATCTTGAGAAAACAGTAAATTATCTTAGAGATAATTATCCTGAGATTTTCATAATTGCAGATGCAAAAAGAGGTGATATTGGAAACACGTCAAATTTATATGCTAGAGCATTTTTCGAAAACATGAATTTCGATGCTGTAACTGTTGCTCCATATATGGGTGAAGATTCTGTTAGCCCATTCTTAACATATAAAGAAAAATGGGTAATCTTACTTGCTCTTACTTCTAATAAAGGAGCAGACGATTTCCAATATTTCACTGAAGGTAACACAAAACTTTTTGAGAAAGTACTTACTAAATCTCAAGACTGGGCAGGAAAAGACCAAATAATGTATGTTGTTGGTGCAACACGTGCCGAAATGCTTGAAGATATTCGTAAAATTGCTCCAGAGCATTTTCTACTTGTTCCAGGTGTTGGAGCTCAAGGTGGAAGCTTACAAGAAGTTGCAAAATATGGAATGAACGACAATTGCGGTTTACTTGTAAACTCTTCTCGTGGAATTATCTTTGCTGACAAAACTGAAAACTTTGCAAAAGTAGCTGGCGAAAAAGCTAAAGAGGTAAAAGATGAAATGGAAGACTTGTTGAAAGAAAAAGGAATTATATAATCAATATTTTATATAAACACAAAGGTGCTTATACAGCACCTTTTTTTCTGCCGTTTTGTCACATATTATTATTTGCACGATATATGTACAGCAAACTAAAAATACTTAACTTTGTGGCAATATGGAAATTCAAACTGATTCCAAAACTGAATTAAAAAAAATGCTACTTTCTACTGTAATCCCAGGAAGTTTTATTTTTCTATTCTGGATGGTTTACATTTTAGAAATTAGTTTGAATATTAGGCTATCAGAATATGGACTTCGTCCTAGAGAAATTGAGCAATGGTTTGGTGTGCTAACAATGCCTTTTCTTCATGGTGGAATAGAACATATTGTTGCAAACACAACAAGTTTTCTGGTTCTCGGGTCCCTCCTCTTCTACTTTTATAATGACAATGCAATGCAAGTTTTTGTATGGGCATATATTTTAAGCGGAATGCTTACTTGGGTAATTGGAAGATCAAGTATTCACATAGGTGCAAGTGCAATGATTTATTCATTTGCAGGATATTTATTTACTGCAGGAGTTCTGAGTAAAAATATCAGACATATGGCAATAGCTCTTGTTGTTGTATTTTTATATGGTAGTATGATATGGGGGATTTTCCCTATGAATAACAATGTAAGTTGGGAAGGTCATTTATCAGGCTTTGCTGCTGGCATCGGTCTTGCATTTATGTATCGCCCACCAAAAATTATTGACGAATACTCAGTTTATTCAGAGTTTGATGATGAATGTGACTGTACAGAAAATGATGAAATAAAAATCAATTACATTTATAAAGACAAAGAGGATAATAAAACTGAATAATTAAATGTCAAATCAATCTACAAATCAATTACCTTGGAACGATTATTCATCGTACATAAAAAAAACTTTCGGACAAAGAGTTCAAAAAATATCTGTAAATGCTGGCTTCACTTGTCCCAACAGAGATGGTTACATAAGTAAAGGTGCTTGTATTTATTGTACAAATAAAAGTTTTAGCCCTTTTTATTGTGACTCAAATAGCTCTATTACAGAACAACTAAAAAAAGGAATCGAATTCTTTAAGCCCAAATACAAAACACAAAAATATTTAGCATATTTTCAGTCGTACACAAATACTTATGGCGATCTTGATTATCTGCAGAAACTGTATTCTGAAGCTCTTTTAGTTGAAGATGTTATAGGACTAGTTATTTCAACTCGCCCAGATTGCATAGATGAAGACAAGCTAGAAATGATGAAACGTATATCTAAGGGAAAATATTTAGCAATTGAATATGGTGTTGAGTCTACAATAAATAAAACCCTTGAGTTTATTAACAGAGGACATACATACGAACAAACCATAAAAGCCATAGAAATGACTAGCAAATTTGGAATAAATTGTGGTATACATATGATTCTAGGCTTACCTGGCGAAATTGAAGAAGACTTTTATCATCATGCAAAAGAAATTTCTAAACTCCCAATAAATAGCTTAAAAATACATCAAATGCAAGTTTTAAAAGAAACAAAACTTGAAAATATTTATTCGAAATCACCTGAGTTATTTACCGACTTAAGTTTACCAAATTACACGCGAATAATTATTAATTTCCTTGAATTATTAGATCCAAACATCATTATTGAACGATTTACTAGCGAATCTCCTAAAAATATGATTATTTACCCTGATTGGCAAGGCAAAAAAAACTTTGAAGTTAGTCATATTGTTGAATCCAATATGAGAAAATCCAACGCTTATCAAGGACGTTTATTTAAAACAGTCTGATTTAAACAATTTTCTTATTTACCTCATCAGATGATATTTCTTTCTGATAATAATGGAAACTGATTTAAATAAGACAAATATTATTATACTATCTTAACGACTTAATAAACACTTATAACATCAAGTTCTAACATTTAATAATTTCTCATCTTTTCTCCATTTAACCACAATTCCTGCACTTTTGTTTCTAGTATTTCCTTTTGTGTACACTCTAATAAATTCTTATCAAGCACAACAAAATCTGCATACATACCAACTTCAATTTTTCCTTTTAATTTCTCATCAAAAGAAGCTTTTGCCGGCCAGTAAGTGATAGACAAAATTGCTTCTTCTCTGCTTAATATTTGAGAAGGAAGAAAGCCGTCATTCGGGAACAAATCTTTATCCTGTCTAAAAACTGCTGCATAAAATGTCTCTAACGGAGGTATTCGTTCAATTGGAAAATCTGTACCATTTGCAATCCATCCATTTTGCTCCAATAATTGCCTGGTTTGATATGCATCATTTATTCTATCTGATCCCAAACGAGTCTCTGCCCAATACATATCACTTGTTGCATGTGTCGATTGAATTGATGGAATTATTGAATACTTGCCAAATTTATCCATATCAGCTTCATTTACAACCTGAGCATGTTCAATTCTCCACCGTCTATCATTTTTCCCTTTTAGAAATTCTGAATAAATATCCAACATTAGATGGTTTGCACTATCACCAATACAATGTGTGCAAACTTGTAAGTTATTATCATAAGCATATTGACAAATTTCTCGGTAATAATCAATATTTTCGATTATAAAACCTTTATTTTCGGAATCATCTGAATAATCATCAAGCAAACATGCCCCTCGACTTCCCAAAGCTCCATCAGCATAAATCTTTACAGATGAGATTTTCAACTTTTCGGTTTCTTCAAATTCATTTTCAAAAAACTCAAAATTCTCTTCCGAAGGACTCATCATTACATTTATCCTGATTTTCAAATCACCTTTTTTTTGCAGAGAATCAATCAAAACAATCTGATCTTTATCTAAACCAGCATCTGTAAGTGATGTCAGACCATATTTGAAACATGAATCCTGAGCCATTAAAAGTGCATCTACAATTTGTTGCTGATTCGGTTTTGGAATCAACGATCTTACAAGACTCATTGCATTATCGATTAATAAGCCTGTACATTTTTTATTTACAACTCTTATTTCACCGCCTTCAACACTAGTTTTAGGTGTTATTTCTGCAAATTCAAAAGCTTTTTTATTTGCCAAGGCAGCATGACCATCTATTCGAATTAAACACACTGGTTTATCTGTAAAAACTTCATTTAATCTATTCCAATCAGGCATTTCTTTTTGTTCCCAGTCATTCTGATCCCAGCCACGTCCACACAGAAAATCCGGATTATACTTTTCATTATACTCAATCAACCTGTCAATAACCTCATCAAAAGATTGAGTTTCTTTAAGATCACAATACTGCGCTAAATTTGTAGCGTAACCATAAAAATGACAATGAGCATCATTAAATCCTGGATAAACATACTGATTATTTAAATCTATAATCTCTGCATTATCAAACTTCTCGGACAAGTCTTCAAAATCTCCAATTTCAACAATAATTCCATCTTCAACGACAAAACTGGTTTCAACCATTTCCAAACTGAAAGCATCAAAGACTGAGGCATTATTAAATATTTGCACACTATTCTGCTCTGTTGATATATTTGAACAAGAAGCAAAAACAATCACTAATAAAAAGATTATTATCTTTTGCATAATTATTATAATTTTACATCACAAATTTAACACTATTGGCGTGTTTTTTGCATAATATACGAAATAAAAACTACTATAATTTGAAGCATTTTTACACTTATACGATTTTATCACTTTTTTTAATGAGTTCGGGAATTGGTTTCTCACAAAACTTTAAGCTCATATCCTTTGAAGAAGATTTAAGTGATTTATCTGCAGTAAAATATGCAAGAAAAGATGTCAATGATGACAAATGTGCAATAATCAAAGTATACACAAATCTTGACAATCTTTATTTTGAAACTCGTTTAGGAATTGAAGGCGATATTGTAAACAAAACTGGAGAATTCTGGATTTATGTTTCCCCAAAAGAAAAGCAATTAAAAATCATCAAAGAAGGTTACATTCCTTTAGAATATTCTATCCCAGTTATTGTTGAAGAATCTAAAGTATATAAACTTACTCTAACAGGAAGCGGGAATGATTATAAATCATCTACTTCGAGTAAATTAACAGAATATGTAGTTTTTGAAACAGAACCTTCAGGCGCTCAAATTTATATTAATGAACAACCTAGAGGAACCACCCCTCTAACAATTCCAATGATTGAGGGAAATTACACTTGTAAAATTACTATGCCGTTATTCCAAGAAGAAAACTTTGAGATTAATGTAGAATCAGGAAACACGTTAAGAATATCTAATGTTCTTACCGAAATGGATATTTACGGAAACATCAACATAAGAACGGATTTAGGCACAGACATTTACATAGACAAACAAAAAGTTGGAACCGAAACATACTCAGGTAGGCTAATAGAGGGCTTGCATATTATTACAATTGAGAAAGAAAATTACAAGTCTTACAAAAAAGACCTTTTAATTGTTGCTAATAAAAATTATGAAATTGATCAGGTTCTAGAGCCAAAACTGGGAGTAATTTCAGTACAATCAGAACCTTTAGGGGCTTCAATTTTTATTGATGGAGACTTTAAAGGCAGTACGCCCAAATTTGTCAGAGATATTATGTGTGGCGAACACCATATAACTATCGAAAAAGAAGGTTTTTCATCTGTCTCTGAAAATATCTACATCCCATATGACAAAACAAAAGAGTTTACTTTTAAACTCGATGATGCTAAAACCTTAAAACTCACAACAGAACCATCCGGAGCAGACATTTACTTAAATAATGTTCTAATAGGTAATACACCAGTAAACCTTACGCTCGATAAAACTAAGCTCAATAAAATAAAGATTATAAAAGATGGGTATCACACTGTTTTTGATGAGATACCACCAGCATCACAACTCGCAGAAAAAACATACAAACTTGAAAGACTGGGGTTATCAAGAGTTGCAAATCAACAAACACCTCAAAAAACGGAACAACCAAAGTCAACAAAGAAAAATAAATACAAACGGAATCACCGTGAGAACAGAACAAAAATTGGCTGGTCACTCTCTGGAATAAGTGGAAAACCTGGTGGAATATCTACAAGTCTGTACGGAAATTTTGGCAGCACGTCACAATACGGAATTTTCATTGATGCAGGGTATCAGTTTAACAAATACAGCAACAACTATATTGACGGAGTTGTTAATTTTCCTCGTTTTGCTATTGGAGGATCATACCAACTCTGGCTTTGGGACTTCGCAGTAGTCGAAGCATTTGGCTCAGCAGGGCTTGAGTTTGCAACTGGATTAAACTGGAAAACATATTCAATTTGGGATTACCCACCAGACGAAGTTCATACCAAACACCTTAAAATTGGATTAAGAGCTGCTATAAGAATATCTCCACACGCAGAATTATTCGGAGCTTATAATATCAATTATACAGACGGCCCTGCACTTGATGTATTTGGTGATCAAGTTGAGATTAATGGAACAAGATTTAATTACCAAACTCTCTTCCCAGACAGAGAAGCTGAAAATTGGGAAATAGGGATAAGATTTGTAATTTATTAATTCATTTGTTTAATTATTCATCTGTTAGTATAACAGCAAAATAATAAATACTTAAACAAAAGCAACATAAAAAACCGATACCCCAACTACCCAACAAACTCCAAAACACTTTCAGTAATATACTTCAAAGTTTCAGTATCTAATTCAGTATTCATTGGCAATGACATCACAGTCTCACAAAGCTTGTCTGTTACTGGAAAATCCGAAGCATTATACTCATACCCTTGAAATGCCATTTGATTATGCAAAGCAACAGGATAATAAACAGCTGAAGCAATTCCTTTTGCCTTTAGATGCTCTTGTAATCCAGCCCTGTCAACATTTTTTAAGACCATTGTATATTGGTGGAATGTATGAGTCGATTTTTTAAATCTTGCTGGTGTAATTATTTTATCACAATTTCTAAAAGCATTATCATAATAATTTGCTGCTGCTCTACGAGCGACTCCATATTCATCCAAATGTGGTAATTTCACTCTTAAAACTGCTGCCTGGATAGTATCAAGACGAGAGTTAACACCAATCATATCATGATAATATCTAACTTTCATCCCATGATTTACAATTGAGTTCATTTTCTCTGCAATAGCATCATCATTAGTGAAAATTGCCCCACCATCACCATAACAACCTAAGTTCTTTGAAGGAAAAAATGATGTACATCCAATATGACCAATAGTTCCAGCCTTTTTAGTCCAGCCTTTTTCTGAAGAAAAATCACTCCCAATTGCTTGAGCAGTATCTTCAATTACATACAAATTATGTTTTTCTGCAATTTCCATGATTCTGTCCATATCTGCACATTGGCCAAACAGATGTACTGGGATTATTGCTTTAGTTTTAGGAGTAATTGCTTTTTCTATAGCTTCTGGCGAAATAGTATATGTTTTAGGATCCACATCAACCATTACTGGAGTTAATTTTAACAAAGCAATAGTTTCAACAGTAGCAATAAAAGTAAAATCAGAAGAAATCACCTCATCACCAGACTGTAAATCTAAAGCCATCATAGCAATTTGCAATGCATCAGTCCCATTACCACAAGTTATTACATGCTTTGCATTCAAATACTCTTCCATCTCTTTGCGAAGCATTTTTACATCTTCACCATTAATAAATGCGGTATTTTCAATTACATCTAAAACTTTTTTATCAACCTCATTTTTGATTTTAAGATACTGAGATTTTAAATCTACCATTGGAATATTCATGACCTACTTCTTTTTTTAAATTCTTGACAAAAATAAATAAATTTTAATTATCTACTAAAGATTGATGTTTGATGATTTCAAAAATAAGAAATATCAAAATTATCTTGGCGAAAAAACTTATTTAAACAATGCTATTTGTATACAATATTTGCATTTATTTTATATATTTGTTGTGTAAATAAAATCAACAAACTAATTTTAATAACATGAAAAAGACAAATTTAATTTTATTGTTAATGTTAATGCTTCCAGTGTTAGCTTTTTCACAAGTTGATATCACTGCTGTTGATAATCAACAAGTAATAGATTTTGAAACGACACTTGCAGGTGTAAATGAGGGTATTTTTGTTGGAACGGGCTTTATGGCTACACCTGTTGATGGTCAGTTAGATGCAGATGCATGGGCAGTTACAGGTATTTCTGATGGAGATAAAGACTTTGGAGTTGAAGATACAGAAGGCGATTGTGCCAGAGGAACATCAACTGGTGGTGAGACATCTGGAGGGATTTATGCTTTTCAATCTGGAGCCAATACTATGTTGGGAGTTCAGTCAACAGGAACAGATTTTACACCAGGTTCAATTACTCTTAAAGTAGATAATAATACAGGTGTTACTGTAAATAGTTTTGACGTTGACTATAATGTATATATGTTCAATGATCAGAACAGATCAAACTCAGTTAGTTTTAGCTGGTCTTTAGATAATATTACATATTTTGAGGGTAATGGCGAAATGTTTTCTACAACTGCCGTTCTTGAAGACCCAGTTGACTGGATGAGCTATCAACGTCAAATTCGCGCGAATTTAACATTATTAGATGGCGAATCTATTTATATTAGATGGACTTTTGACGATAAATCTGGAGAGAACTCTCGAGATGAGATTGCCATAGACGACATCAAAATCACACTTTCTCAAACTACATATGCAGATTGTTCCCCTATTTCAAGTTTCCCATGGGAAGAAGATTTTGAATCTTATAGTTCAATATCTGAATTAGGAGATGTTTGCTGGCAATTTAGGTACGGATATATTGATGAAGAATCTTTACTATATGATGCCACAGGTAACAATTATTTTTACTTTAGTAGCTTCGCAAACGTTGGAGATAATGCAGTTGCAGTAAATCTATATGACGAGGATGCATTTGATTGGCTAATTACACCTTCTATTGATTTAGGAGATGGAACAACAAACTATTTATTAGAGTTTGATATCGCACTTACAGATTATTATGCTACTTCACAAGGATCGTTTGAGGCAGACGACTACTTTGCAATAGTTATCTCAACTGATGGTGGAGATACGTGGTCGGAATTAAATGTAATTGATGCTATTGATTCAGAAAATGACGATGTGCCTGCAGCAGGCACACACTATTTATCAGATTTAACAGGATATACAGGAGTTGTGAAGTTTGGATTTTATGGTGAGTCTAGCATAAGTGGACCAGAAGGTTACGATATCGAAGTCTTTGTTGACAATCTGTCTATCGCTGAATTATCTGGTTGTATTGCCCCTTTCGGCGCTGCCGGATATATTGTTGATGCTACTACTGCTTTTATTGATTGGGAAGATGTCTTAGAAGGAAGCAATACTTATAGTTTAGAGTATGGTGTTACAGGATTTACTCAAGGTACAGGTACTTTAATTGAAGATATTGCAGAGACAGAATTTCAAATAGAAGGTCTAACATATGAAACTTATGATGTTTATATACAAGCTAATTGTGGAGGAAGCGAAACTTCAGAATGGATAATGATTACTTTCGAAATTGCTGAAGGTGGAAGTTGTACAACTGCTTTTGAATATGGATTTATTAACGATGCGGCAGTAAATAGCTCTATAGTATCATTAGAAGAGACATGGTATTATGTAACACTAGATGCCGAATATAATAATGTGATGTTCTCACTTTGTGACTCAGATTTTGATACAAAACTTGCTGTATTTAGTGATTGTGATACTCAAATCGGTGAAAATGACGATTCTAATTATGGCAATTGTTCGCTAAATAATGGCTCTATGTTATTTTACTCAAGCTTACCTGCTGGAATATATTATGCACGTGTTACTGGTTATGACCTAGATGAATATGGTGATTTTGTTCTTGAAATAACTAGCGATGTAGCAGTACCTAACTTAATGGCTTCAGGCGACACATTCTACGAATCAAATGATAATGATGGAACAATCGTTACTGAAATAACAATTACTTTAGAAAATGAAGAATTCACAAATGTTGGGGCTTCTTTTGTTGAAAGCACTGAGTATAACCTATTAACAGCATCTCCTGCTGGTTTAACATTAGATGCATATGTAAACTCAACCACAGAGCTTATCTTAACACTAACTGGAACAGCTGATGCTCATACTTCAGCTGATAATTCATATATTGAACTTAATTTTAATAATTCTGCGTTTGTTGGAAATGATGCTGGTGCAGTTTTAGATAATTACTTTAGTTTTAATATTGAGTATACTGATGAAGTTCTAGTAGTAGATTTAACAGTTCTTGAACCATCTTCTGGTTACGGGTGTGAATTTACTGATGCAACTCAGGTTCCATTTGAAATTGAAAACGTAGGTACTTCAACTATTGCTTCTGGTACTGAGATTGATTTTAGCTTAGAGTCTGAAGGGACAGTTATTCTGACAGAAACACTAACACTACCTTCTGATTTAGCTCCAATGGAATCACTTACAGGGCTAACAACAAACACAGTTGACCTTTCAACCATTGGTGCAACTATCTATAAAGCATATGTTGATTATACAGAAGACTTGAATCAAAACAATGATACATTATCTGGTTGGATTGTTCATTTCGAACAAACTATTTCCTTTCCTGCAGATGACGATATGAATGACACTATTATAGTTGGAGCATATCCATATACTATTATGCCAGATGTTACATATAATCCTGATTCTACAATTTTAACGCCTGATTTCTGGCACTGGGTTGATGGACCAATGACACAGGAATATACTATCAACGATGATGGATGGTACTATGTTCAATGTAACACTTTTGGTTGTGAAACTTTAGACTCTGTTTTTGTTCAAATGATTACTTCTACAATGGACTTAGAAAACAACTTTAGTTTAGATGTTTATCCAAATCCAGCAACCGATATATTTACTTTGGATATTTCCTCTGACAACTCAGGAAAAATAGATGTTTATGTAATATCTATCGATGGCAAACTAATTGAAAATAGAAGCCTTCTCTACAATGGCAGATTAGTTGAAAAATTTGATATTTCAAGCTATGCCTCTGGCGTATATATCATCAAAATTAACAATAAAGGTACAATTACTAACAGACGACTTATCAAAGACTAAACACCTGATTTAAAAACACTTAAAATCCACCCCGAAAGAGGTGGATTTTTTTATGTCATTTACTCGATTATTACAATGATTTAAATCATTATTTCACATACACATGTTCTTTAACATATTTCCTTGACGGCTCATATCTATTATTTTTTGGTTTAAACTCTTATCTTTGAGGGTAACTAATTAAAATTAACCTTTATTATTTCTTAAATTTTTTATTATGGCAAGAAAAAATGTTCTTATCATTGGAGCTGCTGGAAGAGATTTTCACAACTTCAACACTTATTACAGAGGGAAAGAGGAATACAATGTGGTTGCATTTACAGCAGCTCAAATTCCAGACATTGACGGCAGAAAATATCCTGCAGAATTAGCAGGAGAGTTATACCCAGAAGGCATACCAATTTTCGCTGAAGATGATTTACCAAAATTAATTAAAGAATTAGAAGTCGAAGAATGTGTTTTCGCATATAGTGACGTTCCATACAACAGAGTCATGAATGTTGGAGCATTAGTAAATGCATGCGGAGCAAACTTTAACCTTTTAGGACCAGGAAAAACTCAGATTAAATCCACAAAGCCTCTTATCGCTGTTGGAGCCGTTCGTACTGGTTGTGGAAAATCACAAACATCAAGAAGAATTATCGAACTACTAATGGAAGCTGGTCTTAAAGTTGTTGCGATACGCCATCCAATGCCATATGGTGACTTAGTAGCTCAAAAAGTACAACGCTTTGCTTCTGTCGAAGATTTAGCAAAACACAAATGCACAATCGAAGAAATGGAAGAGTACGAACCACATGTAAGTCGTGGAAACGTAATTTATGCTGGTGTTGATTATGAAGCTATTGTAAGAGCTGCAGAACAAGACCCTGATGGTTGTGATGTTATTCTGTGGGATGGTGGAAATAACGACTTCCCATTTTACAAACCAGACATGATGGTTACAGTAGTTGACCCACACAGACCAGGTCACGAATTAACTTATTACCCAGGCGAAGCTACATTAAGATTAGCAGACGTTGTGGTTATCAATAAAATGGACTCTGCAGGCCCTGAAGCGATTCAAATTGTAAGAGAAAATATCGAAAAAGTTAACCCTAATGCTAAAGTTGTTGATGGAGCATCTCCACTTTCAATTGACAAGCCTGAACTTATAAGAGGTAAAAAAGTTTTAGTTGTTGAAGACGGGCCAACGCTAACACATGGTGAAATGAAGATTGGTGCTGGTACTGTTGCCGCATTAAAGTGCGGCGCATCTGAACTTGTTGATCCAAGAGAATATGCAGTTGGAAAATTAGCAGAAACATTCAAGATTTATCCTAATATTGGAACTCTACTACCAGCTATGGGATACGGATCAGAGCAAATAAAAGACTTGGAAAGAACTATTGCAAACACTCCTTGTGACGCTGTAGTTATTGCTACTCCTATTGACCTTAACAGAATAGTCAATATAGACAAACCAAACGTAAAGGTTGGATATGATCTACAGGAAATTGGAACTCCAAGCTTGAAAGTTTTCACTGACGAGTTTATTGCAAAATATGTAAAGTAATTCTTCAGAATTAAAATAATTAGAGCTCTCGTTATGAGGGCTCTTTTTTTTGCCGTATATTTCTTAATTATTGTATATTTGCGGATTATTATAATTAAACTAGATGAAGAATACACGTAACTTTTGCATAATCGCACATATCGACCACGGAAAGAGCACATTAGCTGACAGATTGCTTCAAACAACTGACTCAGTTTCTGAACGAGATTTCCAGAATCAAATGCTTGATGATATGGATCTTGAACGAGAAAGAGGAATCACCATTAAAAGTCATGCGATTCAAATGGATTATGAAGAGAACGGCGAAAAATATATCTTAAACCTAATCGATACTCCTGGACACGTTGATTTTTCTTACGAGGTAAGTAGATCTATTGCTGCTTGCGAAGGTGCATTACTAATTGTTGACGCGACTCAAGGTGTACAGGCTCAAACAATTTCAACACTATATCAAGCTATTGATAACGATCTTGAAATAATTCCTGTTTTAAACAAAATGGATTTAGATGCTGCAATGCCAGAAGAAGTAGAAGATCAAATACTGGAACTAATAGGTGGCGAACGTGAAGACATTATTCATGCAAGTGGAAAAACTGGTTTTGGGGTTGATAATATTTTAGATGCAATCATACATAAAATCCCTGCTCCAAAAGGAGATCCTGAAAAGCCTCTAGAAGCGCTAATTTTTGATTCTGTCTTTAATTCGTTCAGAGGAATTATTGCATATTTCAGAATCTTAAATGGATCAATTCACAAAAAAGAACTTGTTAAGTTTGTTAATACAGGTAAAGAATACAATGCCGATGAAATTGGCGTCCTAAAAATGGGCAACAATGCACCAAAGAATAAATTATCTGCAGGTGATGTCGGATATATTATTTCAGGAATTAAAACTGCTGTAGAAGTAAAAGTTGGTGATACAATTACTTCTGTAGAAAACCCTTGCGAGAAAGCTATTGATGGCTTTTCTGAGGTAAAACCAATGCTTTTTGCAGGTATTTATCCTGTAGATGCTGATGATTATGAAGAATTAAGAGCTTCTATTGAGAAACTACAACTCAATGATGCTTCACTTTCATACACACTTGAATCTTCTGCGGCATTAGGTTTTGGGTTTAGATGTGGTTTCCTTGGATTACTTCATATGGAGATCGTTCAGGAGCGTCTTGATCGTGAATTTAATATGGACGTTATAACAACTGTTCCGAACGTTCAATATCTGGCTTACACAACAAAAGAAGAAGTTATTGAGGTTCACAATCCATCTGGAATGCCAGAACCAAACTATCTTGATTATGTTGAAGAGCCATACATTATTGGTACAGTAATTAGTAAATCTGACTATGTTGGATCAATAATAAAATTAGTAATTGACAAACGAGGAATGCTAAAAGATCAGATTTATCTAAGTACTGACAGAGTTGAATTACGATTCGAAATACCATTAGGAGAAATTGTATTTGACTTCTACGATAAGCTAAAAAGCATTTCTAAAGGGTATGCATCTTTCGATTATTACCAATCAGGTTATGAAAAGTCAAAACTTGTTAGACTTGACATACTATTAAATGGTGAAATGGTTGATGCCCTTTCTACTCTAACACATATCGACAATGCTCAAAGCTTTGGTCGCAGAATGTGTGAGAAACTTAAAGATTTGATTCCACGTCAGCAATTTGATGTTGCAATCCAAGCAGCTATTGGGAGTAAAATAATTTCTCGAGAAACTGTAAAAGCACTGCGTAAAGATGTAACTGCAAAATGTTATGGTGGTGACATTACTCGTAAACGCAAACTATTGGAAAAACAGAAAAAAGGTAAAAAACGTATGCGTCAGGTTGGAAACGTAGAGGTTCCTCAATCAGCATTTTTGGCTGTGTTAAAATTAGATTAATAGTATTTAATTCTCTATTATAAACTTATTTGCAGTGTTATTTACTACAATAAAATAAGTTCCACTTTTAAGTGTTGACACATTGATTGAGACTTGATTTTGGAAATATGGGCTACTAGTTGTTAATGAGGTATAACTAACTCCATCTACTCCAATGATTTTATAATAAAAATTACTTAAATCTGTTTTTACGAATAGTATATCCTTGCAAATTGTAGGAAAAACAGATATTGTCAAATCTTCTAATTTTGGATTTATTTGTGACAAAGCTATAACCTCCATAGTATTATCAAAATCTACTTGCTTTAGTCTATAATAAATAATATCATTTGATAATTGATTATCAACATAAGAGTATTCTAAATTTGTATTGGAATTCCCAGCGCCATCAACGACATCCAGAATCTTCCAATTAATCATATCCAATGACTTTTCAAGAACAAAATAATCATTGTTATTTTCACTAGCAGTTTCCCAATTCAACTCAATTTCATTAAAAAGTTGAAAAGCATCAAACGATAAAAGCTCTACTGGTAATGGACCACTATTTAATGTTAAAGCAAAACCAGTCAACAATACATTATTTGTTGTTAAAGTGTTTGATGAAGCAGACGCATGCCTCAAACTAACCTGATATTCAGTATCCGCAATCAAATTCTCAGCAAGTGAAACAGAAGCTCCTGAGCCTATGTCTGAACTGCTAGATACATATCTTCGCTGATCGGCACCATCCAATATAGAATTATCAACATATAAATCATATTTTGGAGAATTAGTAAGCGCATTTGCAGTTATTTCATATTGAGAATGTATAAAGATATCAGTATTAATATCAGGAGTAAAAGTTGATGTAACAGCATTTGTCATTGTAGAACTTGTTGTTGTTAAACCTGTTCCACTAGCATTATATATTGGAAATACACCTGATGCAGATGCAAGCGAAACAGCGACAATATTCGCAGCTGTAGTTTCTATTGTACTTGTTGCAGATATCCTTTTATGAGCAATTCGATAATAATAATCCCCTACTGAAGAATTATCAGGCAAATAACCAACTAAACTAATCAAACCTTTATCGCTTGTATTTGACATAGATCGCTGAACAGAATTTGACAAATCTGTCCAAGCACCTGCCGCTCCTTTCTTGTACTGTAATTTCCACTCAGCAATAGAAGAAGTATTAAAAGTTGTTGTTAAACTTTCAACAGATGCTGACACATAAAAACCTCCTGATGCAGTAGTAGTAATCACTGAAGTTTCAGTACCAGTTACAACACTCCAACTACCATCCATAGTTACAGGAGAAGAAACACTTTGGTTTGCATTATTGAGATCAATTGTTGCAGTAGATAATGAAATTGCTACTAAAGTCCCACTCGTTGTCAATGTACGAGCAGTTGTACTAAACGCATGTTGCAATTCGTATGTTTTATTTCCAGAAGAAGCCGAAACATCAAAAATATGCACTATAGAACCTATTCCATAGTCTGTAGCTTTTGCGGCAGACAGACTACGTTTAAAACTACCGCTATTTATCGTACCTGGATTTGCATTATCAACAATACGTAAACTTGCTTCTCTATTTTCTGTTCCAGGAGAAATCATTTGTAATTCAAAACTAGATAATAGCAATACATAGTCGACATTAGTAACATCTAATGTTACTGATGCCCCAGTTACTGTTGAAAAAGTACTACTACTTGTTGTTGCCGAACCAGTTGAAGAAACAGCACTTAAGGACTGAGAATTAACATTAACGACTAACAACAAAATAAATATTTTGACATATACAAATATGATTATATTTCTATTAAACGCATTTTTCATTTTACTACTATTAAAGATATCCTATAATTATTATAACTATAATAAAACAAAATAGTTTCAATATTAGCATTAAAAGTTGCAACTATAAATTGTAATTATTGCAAAACGCTCTCATGCACTATAGTTTAAAAAACCTTTAAAGCATGAAACTAATGCATCACAAAAACGAAACTTTAAAAACCTTCTTATCAGATTTTTTTGCAACAAAATAATTAGATTACTCTATTACAATACCATATTTAGACAACAAACCGACAACTTCTGGCATCGAAAATCTTGCTCCTTTAATTCTATTGTGTTCAGGATCAAACGCATAGTTTATTGCACCTCTAAAATCACTTTTCTCAAGATTTGAGCCGTCGAATATCGCATTTAACATATCGGATTTACAAAAAGAGGCTAATTTTAAGTCTGCTTGTGAAAAATCAACATCATGCAAAATACATTCGCTAAACTTGGATCTTGATAATTTCATATTGTAAAACGAAGAGTCATTTAGTCGACAAGAATTAAATGATGCAGCAAATCCAAAATCAGAACTTGAATCAAACCTTAATCCCAAAAGCTTGCAATTTTTAAATTCAACATCTTGAAAAGATGTTTTTGCAATATTGGCATTACTAAAATCGCAGTCAATAAAATTAACATCTATAAATTTTATCATTGAAAGATTACACCCCGAAAACACACATCCTGTAAATGTGCAACATTCATAATCTCCTTTAATAATTTCTTGTGAAGCAAAATCCTTGTTCTTATAGGATTCTTCATAAAAATAATCAGAACTCATAATGTAATAAGTTTTAATCTTAAATGTAAAAAAGTAAAATTACAAAAGTTTTTTGCTTGCACTAATTTTCAGACAAGATTAACCAGCTAAATCCTACTGAAACATAATTCATACGATGATTTATTCCTGAACCAAATGAAAAATCAAGTTGAAAGTTATCCTTTAGCAAATAAGTAAACCCTGTATCAAAATTCAGTACCAACTCTTCAAAATTTAAGATTTCTCCATATGGTTCGATATAAACTCCAACTTTATCATTTACTCCAATCCCAAGTGCCAAAGAGAATGTAAGATCTCCATTATCTATGCCGAAATAATTATACCCAAGATTATACCCAATCCCTACATTTGGTCTTAACTCATGAGAAACAGCTAGCTTATTTATTGTACCAAATTTATCTCCTCTCAGCCCAAAAGTTCCAGTAGGCATAACTAAATGTGAAAGGTATGCAATTTCTGTATTACAATTTTCATTTCCAAACAATTCAATTTTAAGTCCTACTTCAAGATCACTTACTCCTTGATTTTTAATAATCCCAGACTTTCGCAACTCGAGCTGATTGAGGAGTCTAAGCTCAATATTATTTGTGATTCCATATCGTAACAAACTTGTAGGAGCTAAAATTTGTCTGTTTACAATAGGTATTTGCTCCTCATAACTTATCAAAAACCCACTTTCAAGTTGTAGATTACCATAACCTACAGTTGATGAACTTTCTGTCTGATCCGGCCTGTCAGTAACTATTTGTGAATAAGATAAGTTTGAAAATATTAGAATCAGTACCGCTATAAAAAGCAAGCTTACTATTTTAGTATTTTTCATCATGTTTCTAAAGTTAATATCTATTGAGAAACAATCTGAAACGAAACTTTGTTCAGAAGCTAAAGACTTGAGCTAAAATAATACGAAGAAGCATCACAACATTCGCCATAAAACAGAAATAGTTCAAATTGTCCTATAGCGATATCATAACGAATAATGGCAACATCGCCAAATATCTGCATAATATCAATAACAGAAGTAATATCCTCAGGTAGTTCATCTTGAGCATAGAAATATAAATAATCACTATCAAAAGTAAAATCTTCTGAAATCCCTTCAGGTAACATTATGTAATCTTCGGCAGAATTATGTAGCAGATATTCCATACCATCATTTTTATAAGGCACGTCTATTAGAATCTCCCCTTCACATTCGAGAGATACAGAATAGTCATCATGTACAATTATTTTCATCGTATTTAATCGATTCATTTCGTCATCAGTAACCTCAAGTTCAAACCCTTCTCTAACTCCTGCCGAAATAGAAGAACCACTTACAGCCCAGGCATTTCCGATTTTTTGATAATCATACATTGTATTTGCCCCAGCAGAGCCATAAGCAGATGATAGTTGATACTCTCCTACCAGTCCTGCTAATAATTCAGACTTTGGTCCTTCCTTTACAACATCACTTTTAGTCTGTTCCTGATTTGTCTCATCAATTTGTTTTTCTTTTACCTCGCTAGTCCCAGTTCCACACGAGAATAACAATAAAGCTAATAAAGTAATGCTTAAAATTTTTAAATCTTTCATGGTTAGTATTTTTAATTAAAGCTATTTAAACTTGCAATAATTATGCAAATATTAGTTCATCAATACAATTTTCCTAAAACTCATTCTGTTTTTATAAGCTTAATAGAAGATAGTCTTTGTCTGTTTTGGTAAAGAACAGCATGATAAAATCCTACTGGGAAACTATCGGTATTCCATTCAAAAGCAGTTTGTCCTTTTACAATTTTCTGCGATAAAACTTTATTCCCAAGTGTATTAAATACAACAATTTGCGTAGGATTTAATGATTGATCAAAATAAAAGTTTGTTTTATCTGTAAAAGGATTAGGATAATTAATCAGTTTAAAGTCTTGTGCTATATTATCTCCAATATCCGAATTCTTTGTCACTTTTAGCTTTAGAGCAACAGGTCTGTGATCAGATATATTTTCTTCATACTCATACCAGCCCCCAGACATAAATTCATCGATTTTAATAACTTCAACATCAGAAGCAGGATCAGAAAAATCTAAAAACAGATCATTTGTTATTAAAATATGGTCTAAATCAGATGGCCAAGAAGGATATGACCAATCAGCTGGATTACCAAATGATATATCATAATCCACAAACATAAAATTATCGGGATCATCTATAAAAGGCTGAAAAACATTATTATCCAAATCATCTGACAATTCGTCGTTTAAATCACCTAGGACAATTACTTTTTCATCTAGGAATACAACTTCAATGTATGACTTCAACAATATACAAGCATGATATCTTCTTGTCTCCTCATCATCATTATCCGATAAATTTAAAACCTCATCACCACAACATTTCAAATGATTATTAATAACAATTATTCTCTCATCATTATAGGTTAAATCCATAACCATTGGCGAACGAGGAAATTCATCCCAATATGACGATGAGGTATAAATTTCGTAAATATCATTAATCTGAATTACTTCTGGATTATAAATATATGCCAAACCTGCGAACCAAGATGATTGAAAATACCCCACATATGAATCCAGATCGTTTATCATTTGCTTAAACTGATTTGTATCAGACACCTCCTGAATTGCGAACAAATCAACATCCAAAGAATCTATTATAGTACTTACAAAATCGAGAGTAGTTGATCCATTTTTAGGAAAAGTTTCGATATTCCAACTTACAACTTCAAAAGTTGAGTCAGTTCCAAAAGTCATATCCTCAAAATCCTGTGAACAAACAACAAATGAACTAGTCAAAAACATCACAATAAAAATAAATTTCCTCATCTCAATTTCCCTAATTAGTTTTTCAGTTTTACGTCACCAAATAAAATTTGTTGTATAAAAAACACTTACAATTTTTTAGCAACAATTATATCTCTTTTTACAGATTTATCTACCATATGTTCAAATTCATCATAAGGGGCATCAAGGAAAACCTCAAATCCCTCATTAATAAAAGATTTTGATAATTCGTCACGTGAAATTAAAAATGAATTCCAAGCCATCACAACAACCCCACCTTTTCTAAGAACTTTAAACCACTCTGGAATACTCTCTTGTAGGAATGCTAACGGATTTCTGGTTTTACCAGCTGATTTTTGAGAAATTTTATTCCCATGAAATATCCCGTAAGGTAAATCTCCAACAATTAAATGAAATATCTCCTTTTTAAAATACTTGAATGCATCTTGCGAATTTCCGTTAATAATACCAAAAAGTTTTCTATCAGATGTATTTTTAAACTTTTCTTTAGCTTTAACATATTCAAATTCAAGAATATCAACAAAATCTGATTTCTTTTCTCCACTTATCCGTCTTTGAACGAAACTATGTTTTAACCGTTCATTTTCAAGGTATTTCTTAAAAAACACTCTGATATCATTAACAGATTTTGACTCAATTTCGATTCCATAAACATTATAACCATAAACGACTCCTTCATACATGGTCGTACCTCTTCCTGCAACAGGATCGAGCATTTTAATTTTATCATTGATATCAAAACTACTCGACATCATTGCCACATTTAGCATCATTTTTGTGAAAAGTTCATTTGTCTTCCCCTGATACTTTTGAATCGCACTAATTTTTTGATCCAGATATTCATAATTAATCTTTGTAACAGGATCCAAAACGACTCTTCCTTCAATTTTTGCAACTAAAAACATTGCAAAAACAAAAGACAGTCGAGAAACTAGATTCAAGTCTTCTGCAGATAACAGATACTCTGTTATAAAAGACAAATATCGGATTCCCTTAATTTCTGTAATCCTAATTTCATCGCATGTTGCAGACATCTTATCGCATGCAATTTTCAACTCTGCTAAAGCCAATTTATCGGCTGAATTATAATAAACTCTGTTATGTCCCGGATTTTGAAGTATTAAATATTCTATCATAATAGTTTCTTCTTTGTATTTTCGCAATAGCGATTCTAACTTGTAGTTTTTTTCTTTTGTTTTGTTGAATTAAGCATATTCAACCCAACTTGCGCCATAGTACAATCAGGATATTCGTCAAGAGTTCTTTGATAATATTCTAGGGCTTTATCTCCTTTACCAGTTTGCCCATAACAAAAAGCGATATTATTAAGAGCCATTTCTCTGTAAGCCATACGTGATGAACTTAACAAGAACAAAAATCGATATTTATCAATCCAAGAATATTTTGTAAAAAAGTCATAGCTCTTCTGAAAGTCAGGAATAGCATCACTATAATTTTGTTTATTCACTTTTCTTATTCCTTTACGATGAAATCGAGTTAAAAATGATCTCACAGGGATGGAAATCATCAAATAATTTAATGCTCCATAAAAAACATATTTCTCAGCACCCAGAAAGTACCAAAAGAGCATTAAACCTCCCATTACTACAAATTGTGGAATAACCGACAGCCATGCTACTTGTCTAACAACTGGAACTTTTGAACTCATAATTAATTATTAAATCTTTTATCGGATTTTTTATCTTTTAACTCACTTTTTTTTTCTCCATACCATCCTGTTTTTATAACATCATGGTGATCAAATTCAGGAATAAATGGTTTAATATCCAGAAGTGGAGTCCCGTCAATAATATCAACATTTTCAATTTCCATAATATTACCTTTTATGGTATTTAATTTTACAACAGACATTCCAATCTGATTAGGTCTTTTTGGTGCTCTTGTTGAAAAAACACCACGTAAAACATTATCCAGAAAAGGGATTACTTTCAATTTATATCCAATCGACTTATGAAAAAAGAATAGAAGTATAATATGTGAAAAACCATCTAAGTCTGCCAACCCATCAACAAATTCTTCTTTAATTTCTATTGAGGCTTTTATACCCTTTGCGCAAACAGGTTGTATAGGGTTCCCATCACATGTTTTATGCGGAGAATGAATAATTCCAATAGGTTTAAATTTTAACTCCATGCAATTACCAATTTTTTAATAATCATTTCTGTGAAAATTATACTTCTCATCTACCACCATTGGGTTATCAATAAACCATTCGATAAAATCATCAAATTCGTCTTTATTAATTTCATACCACTCATTAAATTCCTCTGGTTTTCCTTGCATCAATAGCCAATAATTATAACTCTCAAAATAATCTAAACTTGAAAGATACTGATGCCAGTCGAAAACAAAATTTGGATAATCAAGTTCAAAACCCTGATTATAATAATAATCAATAAAATTTTTACGCATATTCGCAACAGATTCTAGATTAACCTCTTTCATCCCTGCTATTGCAAATCCAGAACAAGCTTCATACATTATTGAAAACGGAATTTTGTCAAAATCCTCTACATCAAGAATAAGGTCACCACAAAAACTAACACTAGTGCTGGTATCTGATGTAAAATCAATTGCACTATCATAAACTTCTAATAACAATTTGCTTATTTCTTCTGTTCTTTTAGAGCCTCTTTCTATATTCATGAATATTTCGCCGTACAATAATCCCCACATCTTTGTTGATGAATTACAATATATTTTTGCAGCCCAATAATAGTTAGATGGGTATGATGGATCAACCTCGATTCCTTTTTCATGAAATTCTAATGCTTTACCAGGATCGGAAATATGCATTACACCTAGCTCTAAATACAAACGCCCAGAGTTTGGAAACATTTGTAAACCAATATTATAAGTTTCGATAGCCTTTTCTGGATTACCATTTATATCGTAAACACTTCCTAGCATTTGATAACACTGATCTGTTATACTATCCATGCCTACAACTTTTTCAAATGTTTTAATAGATTTTTTTAAATCTCCTTTTAAGTAATATGCATACCCTAATTCATATGGATAGGAATACACATTCGGGTCTAACTTACATGCTTTTTTTAATAATTTAATAGATTCCTTATAACTACCACTATCCATCAACTTTATTGCTTTAAAAGTCAAGTTAACAGCTTCATCTTTTTCGACTTGAGTTTGACTAAAACTAGATATACTTATTAAGGTTACAATTACTGAAATTATTATTTTTCTTATCATAAATTTAGTTTTACTAATAATAATAATAAAGCTTATCTATGCTTTGGCTATAGTAAATGCGATAGTAGTTCCAACTCCAACAGTACTACGTACATTTACAGTTTGACCATGTGCTTCCATAATATGTTTTACAATAGAGAGACCAAGCCCAGAACCTCCTGAATTTAATGAGCGACTTTTGTCTACCCTATAAAACCTTTCAAATATTCTTGATAAATCCTCTGCAGGAATCCCAACACCATTATCAGTTACTTCGACAAGAATATTCGTATCCATTTCAAAAAACTCTGCTTTTATACTACCATTTTCGTCATTATAATGAATAGCATTAATAAACAAATTTGAAAACACCTGACTTATAAACTCCTTATCAGCACGTACACTAATAGGTCTATCAAAGTGTTTAATCACACCCATCTTTACATTTTTAGCTTTATGATAATCTTCCAACGACTCTATTATTTCATTGCAAAGAGAAATCGGATTAAATTCAGAAATTCTTAATTGCAACTGTCCTGATTCAAGCTTAGTAATTGAGTCCAGATCATTTACAATATTTATCATCCTAGTGATGTTTTTTTCAATCTTTTGCAAATACTTTTTATTGATTGAATGGTCTTCCAACCCTCCTTCCAAAAGTGTTAATGTATATCCCTGAATATTAAAAATAGGTGTTTTTAGCTCATGTGAAACATTTCCAACAAATTCTTTTCGATAATTATTCATTTCCCTCATTCTTTCCATTTCAAGTTCTTGCTCTTCAGCCCATGAACTAACATCATCTTCAACTTGTTTAATAAGATCCGATGTATAATCAAATTTTATTGCATGATTAGATTCTTCTCTTTTACTGGTTTTTATAGTTTTATAAATTAACCTAATACGATTATAAATAAAAGAAAACAAAAAATAACGTAAAATCAGAAACGAAACCAAAAAGCAAATAATTGCGATTATAAATATAATCTCAGATTTAATTACCAATGCAAAAACAATATCGCTAACTAGTAAAACAACAAGAATTATTGCAGCAATAATTGCGGAATACAATAAAGATAGACTACTAGCACTTTTGTTTTTCATATTAATAAATATTTTTCATTTCAAATACTACAAGCTTAATTTGTAACCTACACCTTTGAGTGTAATAATGTATTTATCGCCAACTTTTTCACGTAGTTTTCTAATATGGACATCAATAGTTCTGTCTCCAACAACTACATCACTACCCCAAACAGAAGAATAAATCTGTTCACGAGTAAAAACTTTTCCAGGGATTGAAATAAGAAGTGATAATAGCAAGAATTCTTTTTTTGCAAGAACTACCTTTTTATCATCAACAAATACTTCTCGTGAATCGTAATCTACTTTTAAAGCACCTGACTCAAAAACTTTTGCTTTTTGCCCATATTTATTTGCACGACGAAGCAATGCTTCAATCTTCTTAAGAAATACTGATGGTTGGACTGGTTTTGTGATATAATCATCGGCTCCAGCATCAAATCCAGCAATCTGAGAATAATCTTCGCCTCTTGCTGTCAAAAAACAAATCAAGACATCTGACACATCATTTTGAGCACGCAAGGCCTCACAAACTTGGATTCCATCTTTACCTGGCATCATAACATCTAAAATTATCAAATCAGGCATATCTTCTTTCACTTTTTTCAATGCCTCATCTCCATTCAATGCATTATTAACATGGTATCCAGCTTTTTCGAGATTATAAGTCATGAATTCCTGAATATCAGGGTCATCATCAACAAGTAGTATTTTTGGTTTTCCAGACATCTTAATAATCTTAACTAAATCAATAACATTTAATCAGATAAAAGTAATAAATTTTGTTGTACCTATCTATATTTACAATGATTTTGTTTTGTTCGTATATTGAATCAAATAACAAAAAACTAACAATTAAAATCTAAAATAAATAAATGGATTAAATCCTGATGAAGTAATAGATGCAGTGGACAATATGAGTAGAATTATACAGATTACAGCCATTATCAAGTATCTTGAAACAGAATAATCACTATAAAAAATCTTTTTTTCAAGCTTAAGTCCAGGTTTAAAAATCGTTATAAAGCTAAAGACAACTGCAAAAACGAAAATTGTCCAAAACTTAATATCAGGAGCAATAATTTGACCTGATCCAAAACTAAACATCTTCAAAATATAGTCGCTTGCATACTCCATTGATACAGAACGGAATATGACCCAACCAACCACAGTAACAAGAAATGTAAAAAGTATAGAAGGTAACTTCCCAATCTTATCAAGTGCTTTAATTAAGAATAATCTGTCAAAAATCAGAAACAGACCATGAAAAGCTCCCCAGGCAACAAATGTCCAAGATGCACCATGCCATAAGCCAGAAATTAGAAAAACGAACCATAAATTAAAATACAAGCGAAACTTAGAATTTACACGATTACCTCCGAGAGGAATGTACAAATAATCTTTCATCCATCTACCCAATGTCATGTGCCATCGTCTCCAGAATTCTGAGATTGATCGACTAATATATGGATTGTTAAAATTCTCTGGAAATTTAAAGCCCAACATTTTCCCCAAACCAATGGCCATATCGGAATAACCTGCGAAGTCAAAATATATCTGAAAAGTATATGCTAAAACACCTATCCATGCGGTTCCTGATGAAATTATATTAGGATCAAGAGCAAATATTCTATCAGCTTCAGCTCCCATTACATTTGCTATCAACACTTTCTTTGATAATCCAATAATAAAGCGATAAAAACCTGTAATTCTATTATCAACAGTCTCATTTTCCTGTCTATCTGTAAGTTGGTCTGCAATTTCACAGTATCTAACAATTGGTCCTGCAATTAACTGAGGGAATAGTAATATATAAAGAAACAAATCCCAGACCCTATCGAGTGGTTTGTGTTTTCCTCTGAATACATCTATTGTATAAGTAAATTTTTGGAATGTAAAAAATGAAATCCCAATAGGCAATACCATTTTTGCCATTTGAATCTCACCAGTACCAGTTAAATTAAGGAACAAATTCAGATTGTCGACAAAGAAATTTGCATACTTAAAATATGCGAGCAATCCGATATTAAGTATAACAGATATCGTGAGAAAAATTTGTTTTCGCCTCCCTTCAGACAAGTACATCTGTCGAACAAGATAAAAGTCAGCTAAAATTGACCCTAATACAATAAAAATAAATTTAGGAGCCCCCCATGCATAAAAGAAAACACTAGCAAAAAGTGCAATATAATTCTTGTACTTTTTATCTGCTAAAAAGTATAGAGCCAGAAATATTGGCAAAAAATAGAATAGGAATATATTGCTACTAAAAACCATCTTTACTCAATAATAATTTCATAAATTTCACCTACATAATCCTCTGCAGGAAATGGAATATTTCTGGTATGATACGGAGATCCCGGCCACCAATCTGTATTATGAAACTCCTGAGTTATAATAAGTAACATTTGATTATCAGGAATCATAGAAATCGTTTGATCAATATATCCTACTTCATAAAGTTGATCCATTTCGGGACCAATACGCCAAATTATTTTATCAGGTTGCCAGTCAATTTGAAAATAGTAATAGTCGCTTCCAAAAACATCATCATCAGGAGCCATATACTTGGTTGTCACAGCACGGTAACAATCTTCCCAACGATGCGCAAGGTAATTTTTTCCATTATGTGACACTTCGTGACAACCAGCAGAGAAGTTTTTCGGTTCCCAACATGCCATGTCCCAATTTGTACAACAAACAGCAATATTTGCATCATCTTTCAAGACATCTTCAGGAAGTTTTGTATTCCAATCTCTGACTTTATTTGTGTGGGCCTCATAATTGTCATACACAGGTGGAAACTTACTTGAAGGACAATATGGAACTGTTTTAAGGATTTCAAAATCAATTTCTGAATAAGCAACTCTTTCCACTCTATCATCGTGTCTACCTCCCCAATATGTTTTCATATATCCTTTTTCACGACAAGGTCGACGCAAATTCCAGCCTGTTTCATGTGAACCTCTACCACCTTGATAAATCAACCAAATTGCATTGGTAATACCATTCCAAACATTGTCTCTATTAAGCAATTCTGTAAGATTTGCCTTAACAGTAAATTTACCATATGTAAATCCATGTCGAGTAATCATTCCCACATTTTCTTTTTGCCAATTACCATAAGTAGATTTTGGATTGCGTAGAATAATTTTGTCTTCAACAGAATCGCTTTCAATTGTTTGGCATGGGACCTTAGGAGTTTGGGGTAAAACCCTAATTCTTTCTTCAGTATTATAAAAAGCTCTTACCCAATTATATTCCTCTTTAGTAAAACTTTCATTAAAAATATCTTTAATAATTGGAACATTATCAAATTTAGATGATTCATCAATATAGTGAACAAACTGAGAAATTGAAGCTTTTTCGTACATCTCATCTGATTTGTTACAATTACAGTTAAAAGCATTTTCAAAAGATTCCTCATCTCTGTTTACAAACTTATTTCTATCAACAAAAACTCCATTCCCTAAATCTGGAGATGCTTTAACAGTTATAAGTTTATTGTAATAATTTATCTGGCATCCTTCCTTCTGCTGGCCTTCTCCACTTAAAAAATAGAAAAAAGGATTAACAAATTGATCATTTGAAACCTTACTAATATTACTTACACTTTTAGGAATTTTTTTTAAATTATCAGAATTTACAACAACAATCATAAAACTATAATCTCCAACACGAGGATTTCGTTTCCATCTATCATTTTCACCTTCATAAAAATACTTTTCTTCATTTCTAGGATTTCCAACAATTCTAAAGGAATCTTCAATTTTCAATTCTTCTCCAGATTTAATTATTCCACAAGATTTGAATTCGACATCTGTATTTTCCCAACTCCCATAGAAATTTTCATGTGCAAATTCGTGCTGTTTTGTTTTGTCAGATGGATCTGAATTTGGGAATTTATAGGATTCGTTTTGATAATATATCTTATAATAATATTCCTGTTCTTTATCAGATATATTTTTTACCACAAAACTAAAATCAAACTTCCCATTTTGGGTCTGATTTTTAGAAGGTATTACAAAACCTTGTATAGCACCTTCGTAATCCATCCAAATTGTATTTTGCAAGTAATTTGTCAATAAACCTACTTTTGAAATTTCAATTTTTGATTCATTAACAACATCATTTCTATGTTTACATGAAAACAGTGTAAACATCAACAATGAAATTATTATTATTATTATTCTATTCATATCATTTGAAGCAATACATTTCTACTTTTTGTGGTAACCAATCAACCCTATTTAAATTGTCCTGAAATACTATAAGTTCAGATCTTTCATCACCTACAAAATTACCACAAATAATCTTGCTTACCTCATAATATTTTGGATTCTGATTTGATGGAAAATCAACAAATTCAACACTATGCAATATTTCATAAGATATCTTATTAAAATTAAATATCTTAAGATCAAACTTAGGAGAAAAGCTCATTTTTAGAAGCTCTGAACTCGAATCCAAATTATATCGGCATAAATAATAAGCATCATTAAATTTTAATTTATCTAAACTCTGGCTAGATTTGTTTGAATGTAAAGCAGACAAGTCCCAGGATTGATTTATAGTAGAGTAATCATATACTTTATAAAAATCTTGACTCCCTATCATGTAAATTAAAACTATTTGCTCTGAATTGTCAAAAAAATCTCCTTTAATACATTTAATATTACCATATTCCGAATTAACCAGTATCTGATCAGAAATCAATGTGGAGTAAGATTTTGAAGTACTATAAGTTTTAACTTTGCCATTAGTTTCGAACACACTTATTGTTTCATCAATATTAAAACTTACACCAATTATTTTTGTCACATTTACACTCTCAATTTGCCCCACAGACTCAAACTTCCCGTCTATAAATTGATATTGCACTAAAGTATTATTAGCCTCATTTCCAATAAACACAAATTCATCATCTGAAAACGCTACAAAATTATCTTCAATTACTGGATTAAAATCGACATTAGTATATTCTATACAATCATCTCCAAATGATATTATAGCAGTCTCATTAGCATATATCGACAAAATTTCATCTTTATCATTTTGCTGATTAAAATTCCCAACCAATACTTTTTTACTTTTAGTAAAAACAGAATGGATTTTTGAATCTTTTATCCCTTTCAAGCTTTTATTTGTCATATTAACAAACTCGTAGGGAGGTTGATTAGTTTTCTTTTCAAACTCTGATGAGTTTATTAAATTACATGCAGGGGACACATCTTCTGTACTAGCTCCTTTTTCTCTAATTACAATATAAACATCATCGATATATATTGTATTATCGTTTCTATTCCACAAATATATTTTAATTGTGTTAGTTGGGCTAATTGCTTCTTCTGGAATTTTTGCATTTCCATTTCCTATTTCCCACACTTCGGTTTCATGACTTTCAAAAGACAAGTGAGTACTTTGCCATAAAATATCATTACCTGAAGAATCCACAATAGAAAATACAAAAGCTGCATCAACATTTGGTTTCTCGCATAAAAAATGGAAACTATATGACACACTACTAAGATTTTCGTACTTTAATTCGTTCATTGGAATCTTTAGTGCCCCTGAAAAGCCATCTATACCTGAAGCAAAAGTACTATAGAATCCTGAAAGAGAATATTTAGAACTAATATTTTTCCCTTTACCATCTTCAAAATCTATTATTTTTGATCTAGGGCTTTCAGCAACAAAATTTTCATTAAAACCAATTTCTAAATCATCAATATATAAAACGCTACCGTTTTCATCTTGGTTCCATAAATATATCTTAATACTGTTGCTAGTACATATCAACTCAGAAGGAAAATCAAATTTATGCTTTAAACATTGCCAATTATCTGCAATTAAATCTTGCTTTTTAATACTATATCCATCCCAATGAATTTGATTTTTATTTTGATCTAAAACAGAAAACACTAATGTGGCATTTATATTATTTACCGATGGATTAATCCAAAAACTAACATTCAAACCGTCTATTAGTGTACTATCATCTGTTGGGATAGCAATATTTACAGAAGGACTATATGCTTTAAATCCTGCAATTTTTCCGCTTTTACGTCCTGACAAAAACTTTTCTTTGCTAACCGACTTTGTATTAGATAAGTATAGATTTGTTTCGAAGTCAATTAGGTAATTATATTCATCATTACTGAAGTCTGGTTGCACATACTCTTTTATGGGATTAGAATCCAAGTATTTTCCAATAAAATAAATTAAGGGAATTGTTGCTAAAAACACAAATAAAGCAACAACTAGCCATAGTTTTCTTTTAGAAGATAGTTTTTTACCAGTTAGTTTTTTACCCATTTCATAAAATTAGAATGCAAATATATATTTTTTTTAAAACTATCTGAACTATTCACTATTCTTTCTATATAGCAAATTAATAATAAACTTCCCTAAGATTTTAATTTCGAAGTATCTTTAAGAAATTTCAAAATTGGTTTAATCTTAAACACTCCCAATACAAATGCCAAGATAGCACTTAATACCGCAGCTACGAATGCTGTTAAATACCAATCTATACTATCAAACTTGAATTGAGAGATTATCAACATTGATAAAATAAAAAATATGAATAATGATAATATTATTCTGAAATTATTTTTAAATTTAAACAATCTCTTTGAAATTATCAATTGACTTAAGCCTGTTAATAATTGAGTAATCATACTGGAATATGCAGCTCCCATTACTTGATATTTAGGAATTAAAATAAGATTTAAGCCAATATTAAGAACCATTCCACAAGCAGCCATAATATTTAAGTATTTTAAACTACCATTAGCAGTAAGTAGTGTTCCAAAAATATAAGTTGTGCAAATACCAGCAAATCCAATCATAAGCACACTTAAAACCTGAGAACTTGTTTCAACATGCTCCCAATACATCAACTCCATAATTTCGGTATTATAGAATACACAAATTCCAATAATTACAATTGCTGGAACAATTATCATAGAAAATGATAATTTTGATAAATCCTCAATAGGCTCTTTCTTCTTTATCATTCGTGCAAACATTGGAAGCAAAAGTACTGCAAACAAATAACCAAACATCGATGCAGCTTCAAGAATTCGATATGCTTGTGCATATATACCAGCCTGTTCTTTACCATCAGGTAATATCCGTTCTAACATTACTGAATCAATTCGATTATAAAAAGCCATTAATAATATTAGGAGTGCATACGGATAACTTTGTTTAAGGAAAACTCTAAAAAATTTAGAGTCAAAATTAAGTTTGAAAAATTTAGACTTACTTAAAACTATAAAAAATGCAGTAAATGCAGTAATAAGGTATGCACCAGTTTGAGCAAGCACAAACCATTCAATTTTCATAGTTTCATTTGTAACATTCCCCCAAATTAAAATTGCACATATTACAATCATTAAAAGCCGATCAAGAACAGAAACAAAGCTATCTGTTTTAAATAATTGCAGACCACTTATATTTGATCTCAAATACAAAATCATTGACAGTAAAAACTGATTAAAAATTAATATTCCTAAAATATAAAACTGCCTTTCATCATAACCAACTATTAAAGCTACAGAAAATGAAATTATTGAATAAACAACAGCTAACAATAGCTTTAATGCTACTATATTTGAAACATGTTTACTTAAAATATTATGATTCTGAGCAATATTTCTATTGTTATAATTTGTAATCCCCAAATCCAAAACAATATTGAGAATCAATGAAAAATTCAATAAAGAAAAATAAATCCCAAACTCTGAAGCTCCAACAATATTTTGAACAGAACGCTCTACTCCAAATATCCAGAATGGTTTAACCAAGACATTTAGAAAGAGTAAAAAAAACAGATTTATGATAAACTTTTTCTTCAATTAAATTTATTTTAACACAAAGATACTTTTTCAGTTCAAAAAGCACAACAAATAACTTTTATTAATAATTTATTTAATAACAAATTTAAATTAACACTGACATAAATCTTTTTGATAATCACACAATAATTTATTTACTTTACAAGATATTATGAAAATCAAATTTGAGAAATATCACGGAGCAGGAAATGACTTTATAATAATTGATTCCAGAGATCTTGACAGCCCCTTAGGACAAAAAGACATTGAGCGATTATGTCACAGGCGATTTGGAATTGGAGCAGATGGATTAATGATTATCAAAACATCCAATGATTATGATTTTATAATGCAATATTTTAACTCAGATGGTTACGAAGGAAGCATGTGTGGAAATGGTGGAAGATGTATTTCTCATTTTGCATCTAGGCATAATTTTGCATCTTCAAAGATGTCATTTTTAGCTATCGATGGCGTTCACCATGCAGAAATTTTAGAAAACATTGTTAGCCTAAAAATGAACGATGTAAAAGACATTATTGAATATAATGATGGGCTTTTTATGAATACAGGCTCTCCTCACTTTGTAAAATTTGTTCACGACATTAACAATATAAATATTTTAAATGAAGGCAAAACTCTAGCTGATGACATTCGATTTTCTCCTGAAAGAACGAATGTGAATTTTGTAGAATTTCAACAATCTGAATCAAAAATGGCAACTTTTGAACGAGGTGTTGAGAATGAGACTCTTGCATGTGGCACAGGAACAGTAGCAGCAGCTATTTCTATAAACTTTAAAAAACTACCTAATCAGAATTCAATAAAATTAAAAGCAAAAGGAGGTGATCTAAATGTCAGCTTCGATAAAACAAACAACACTTATCACAATATTATTTTGAGTGGTCCTGCTAAGTTTGTTTTTCAAGGGATTATTAAACTGTAACTAAAATAGATAATGATTACTAAGCATAATCAAGTAGGTAGTAGGATTACTCCTCCTCCATCTCACACCACCACGCATGCTCTCACACATGGCAGGTTCTATTAATATTGGGATTGTAATCTGAACTCTGTCCAATGATTTATAATTTCAATTTCAAAAATACTATTTTTTTGTTAGCCAGCAATTAAAAGCTATTTTGAATAAGTTTTGTTCTCTAAACCAAAAGTTATTCATTGCTTGATGCATCTGGGGTGCTGCAGACTTACGCCACCAACCTATTCCTGATAAAGCAATAATCCAAGATTGATAAGTTTCAATGCTTTGTTTCTTTAGAAAACGAACAAAACCAATCGTTCTTTATTTAATTACTTCTCCTGTCTTGCTTTTTCTTGGTTTTCGTCCTCACAATTGTCTGACGGGCAAACAGAATTCTTGTCTTGTCCTAAAAACATATCTTGTTGATATGCTATTTCTTGCCAATGCTCCATAAATAAAAGTTCTTACTGACTGCTTCTTATATTAACTGATTCAGTCCTTCATAAACTACTATGACCTCTGCTGACTTCTCACTCTTACCTCTCATTATGACCTTTTGCCAATTGTTACCGCTCGGTTTGTCGATGTTGCAACAGGAGGTAAAACCTCTCGAGATAAGCCAAGAGTCTTTCCTTGATCCAAAATTTACTATATGGGATTACGATTGATATTTGAGCGTTCCCCCTTGTCAGACTATTACCATGCACGACTTACAAAAAAAAGACCCTGCCATGCAAAGTCTTTAAGAAAATCGCTATTTTTTATCAAATTTTAGATTTAATATACTCTTTTGTAAATAGGCTTTTTGTGTAAAGTGGGAAATCTCCTCTTTGCACCCAATCATAATATGAAGGATCTTTCTTCAGCACTTCTGATAGTTTGCGTCCTTTATATTTTCCAAAATTCACAAGAATGTTTTGACTTTCATCATACACCAATCTTCCTGCGAAATCGGCATTCTTATTATGAGATGAGAACTCCGATACTTCCTCTATTGTTTCGCCAAGATCGCCATATTTTTCTAATTGAGCTTTAAATACTTCATAAGTAGCAATCGTATCAGCTTCAGCAGAGTGAGCCTGAGTAAGATCTTTATCACAATAATATTTATATGCAGCAATTAGGTTTCTAGGCTCTTTTTTCATAAAGATAACCATAGCATCAACAAACCTGCGATTTTTCAAATCAATATTTGTATCTGCACGTATAAACTCTTCGGCAAGCATTGGAACATCAAACTTATTTGAGTTAAAGCCACCCAAATCACAATCTGAGATAAAAGCTGCAAGTTCGCTTGCGATCATTTTAAAAGTAGGTGCATCTTTAACATCTTCGTTTGATATCCCATGAATTGAAGTAGCCTCTTCTGAGATTTTAATTTCAGGATTTACTCTGTATGTTTTGATACTTTCTTTGCCATTTGGCTGAACTTTCAATAGTGATATTTCGACAATTCTGTCGTTAGCAATATTGATTCCTGTTGTTTCTAAATCGAAAAAAACTAATGGTTTTTTTAATGTAATCTTCATAAAGCTTGCAATAAAAAAGGGGCGAAAGCCCCTAAATATAAAAATAAGTTTTCTTAATTATTAATCATCATTGGCATTAGTAACATAAGAATATCTTCGCTAGGATTTTCATTATCCTTTGGCAAAATAATTCCTGCACGAGTTGGATCAGATAACTCAAATACCACCTCAGTAGTAGAGAGATTGTTTAATATTTCAATTAAAAAATTTGATTTAAATCCAATTTCCATCTCATCACCATCATACTGAGCATTTAGCATATCGTTACCAGCAATAGCGTAATCAATATCTTGTGCATTAAGTGTTATTTGATTTCCTGAAATTGCAAGTCCAACAAGGTTACTAGCTTGGTTAGCAAAAATTGACACCCTTTTAAGTGCATTATAAAGGTCAACTCTATCAACAACCAATTTATTTGGATTATCTTTTGGGATTACTGTTCCGTAATTAGGATACACCCCTTCTACTAAACGACAAATAAGTTGAAAATTCTCAAAACTAAAAATTGCATTTTTATCATCAAACTCAAGGCTTACATCAGAAAATGCTTTAGGTAAAACACTTTTAAGAATTGATGCAGGTTTTTTTGGAAGAATAAACGATGCGTCTTCATCAACAGTAACATCCTTATTTGTATATCTCACTAATTTATGTGCATCAGTAGCAACAAAATTAATTCCTTCGGTTTTTAATTCAATAAAAATACCATTCATTACAGGTCTTAGTTCATCATCACCTGTTGCAAAAATCGAAGAGCTAATACCACTAAATAAGATATCTGGAGTAATATCAACTCTTGTTACTTTATCTGCTTTAACAGATGGAATTTGAGGAAAATCTTCACCATTCTGTCCTACAAGAGTGTACTTTCCTGTTGAAGAGATTATATTAATTTTCAAATCCTCAAGATTAATATTGAATGTCAATGGTTGTTCTGGTAGTTCTTTTAGAATTTCCAGAATTTTCTTTGTATCAATAGCAATTACACCTTCATCACTACTTGAATCAAGATTTAATTCTGTTGTTAAAGTACTTTCTAAATCACTAGCAGTAACTTTTAGAGTGCTCTCTTTTACAGAAAAAAGGAGGTTATCTAAAATTGGTAATGAGTTTTTTGATCCTACAACTTTACTAACTAATTGCAAATGTTCTAACAAATGAGAACGTGATACTACAAAATCCATATAATAAGTTTTTAAATTATTTACAAAATTAAAAGATAAAAATACAAATTCTGTTTATGACTTACATTATCATAAAATCCAAAAAAACGACTTTTTATGAACAATGAATGTTTAATTCTTTAAGATGCAAATTAAATTATTTCAAACGGAATCTATTTATATCCCACAATATATGATCAATAGTATAATACTGGAGCAGAACCACTTCTGAATCATCATGAACAATGCCATATAGCCTATCAATATCCCACTTATAAAGATTCCCATCATCATCAAATGCATTATTAATATTTTGACGAGGATAAGTTCTAAAACTATTCAAATTACCTTGCTGATCTTCAATCATAAATCTTCCAGTCATTGGTTCATTCAATAAACTATCCAATTTATGTTCTTGTAAGTCTTCACTAATAAAAGCCTCAAAACCTAAAAACTTCACGCTTCCCAAATATGTTTTTATTGCTAAAGTATCAACATCGAATTCCACAGGTGTTCCATCAATGTTTGTCAACTGAAATTCATTATTACCATAACTACTAATTACAAAGCCACTAGATGAATTTTGTGGATAATCTACAGTTACCTTTGCAATATCTTTATAATCATAATTAAATATTATACGCTCTCTCCATTCTTTCACATCAGGTAAATACCTAACAGTTAAATAACCTGAAAAGCCAGGAATATGTGTAACAAATGGCAGCTCTGACCCCTCCATTATCATATAAGTTCCTGTATTATTAGGGGTTACCCCCCCTACATAATATGTTTTTGTTAAATCTCCATTTTGATATATTTGAGTTTTAATTCCTTTTACAGAAAGGCTTTTCATAACCATATCTAGTTTTGATTTAGAAACTGGGGCTGAGACCTCGATATCATGAAATGTTTTTAACAAAACATTTATAAAGTCTTCACGTGCATTATACTTCCCATTAACCATCCAAACACCATTAATTTTCTCAAGTAAAACTGAATTATTTCTATCAGCTAGAAAGATTTTATCAACACTGGCAGTATCTTCTACGGCAAAATCTTTATACACAGCTTGAGTATCTCCTCTATCCCAAAAATATATTACTACTACAGCAATCGTTAAAACAACCACTACAATCAATAAGACTAAATTTGATTTTTTCATTCTATTTATTTTTCTTTTTTAATAAACCCACGCTTTACCTTCAACAAAAGCATCTGCCTCTATATATTGTGCTTCGATATGATAAGAACCATCTGCGTTAAGATATCCCCATTTATTATTTTGATCCATAAAAGGATAGAAATCACTACCTTTACATGGACTCATTCTTTTTAAAGGATGCTGAGTAAAATATTTACCATCACAATTATAATAATACGTAACTAAATCTTTCTCACAAGCAAAATATCCTGTATCATCACAGTCACCAATAATTTTATCAAATTTTATAGGGATAATATAATTACCAAGGGTATCAATAACTCCATACTGATCACTTAAAGAAACAACAGACAATCCATTTTCAAAACTTGTTGCTTTATTATAAATTGGTTTTACAACCCATTCATTATTCCTATTAAAAAAGCCATATCCTTTTCTATCTGGAGTTGTAAAAGCTTTTGCCAAACCACAGGAAAAACCTTCCATATTATTAACCAATGTTGGAGTAAAAACAAGCTCTCCTGTTTTATTTATCAGATTAGTTTTTCCATTAATCATAACACGACACTCTCCATTTTGGAATCCAGAATACCCTGCCTGATTATATTGAAAAGGAATAACCAACTCTCCTGTTTTATCCATAAATCCATATTTACCAAGTTCGGCATCAGCAAGACAAAGACAAACCAGGCCTTCGTAAAACCAAGGATCTCCAGTATATTTCAAGGGAATTATTTCTTCTCCTTTGGTATTAACAAAGCCCATATTAAGATTATCATAAACTGCACACATACCTTCGTTGAAAGAGCCTACTTTTTCATATGATTTATCAGAAATACGTGTTCCTGTTTTATCAATTAAAAAATATCTTTCTTGCTTTGGCATTCTTACCCATGCAACTCCATCTTTAAAGTTACATTTTGAAGACTTTCTGGACTCATATATTGGTTCGATAATCACTTCGCCCTTATCGTTTACAAACCCTATACGCCAATATGCTTTTCCATTTTCAACAACAGATGTTTTAAATTTTGCCACACCATCAGAAAACGGCCACACATAATGTGTTTCAAGCTCAAATAGAACAACTCCTTTTTCATCTATACACTTATAATATTTTTGTGCACATAAAGAAAAGAATATACATAATAGCGTAATCAAGATTAGAATTTTTCTCATGATTATGGCTTTTTATAATAATTAACAAACGTTCTATCATATTTAAACTTTCTAAACAGAACAACAAGCATACCAATAATCAATATTATCAACACTGGAATAAACGAGTTGATATAAACCCACATAAGCATTTTTTGCTTAAGCTTAGTTGAGTTGAGTGTTCTTACATTAATCTCTCTCATCCTCAAGGATATAAGATCCTCATCAGCACAAAGATAATTAACACAATTTACAATAAACTGAGTATTCCCAGGAGTAAATTGTTCTGTAAAGTATTTATCATATCCCAATGGGTATGGTTGTATATTATCACCTAAATCACGCACCTCATTTCTAATAAAATCTCCATCAGAAATAACGATCATTTTTGTTGAAACACTACTATCCAACATTGTAAATTCTTCAGTAGAATATAGATCTGGGGACAATCTATTTACAAAATTTGAAGTAAACTCCCCTTCCAAGAGAACTGCAATAGGCATTCCAGACTTATTAAAAGTTTGCATTTCAGGCTCTTCTCTAATAACTTCAAGATTAACTTCAACTGGATGAACTTGTGTTTTTGCGTACTGTGATGTTCTTAGCAATACTGTTTTCTTTATTTTTGGATTTTCTCCTACAGTATCCATTGAACTCACAAAGTGTGTACGCATTGGTTCAAGGTTTCTTAATAATTGGTGATCCAATAATGTATCAGGAATTACTACAGGAAAATAATACCAAGGTTTAGGCTCAAATTGTGGTTGACCATCTATTGTATTTACATAGACAGGGATATTTAAACATCTTAAATCTTGAACTAAATCTGGATTAATTCTTACTCCATATTTAAATAATTGATCATCTAAATTTATGTCATTAAGCATTGCCATTTCGAATGGTTTAGTACTAAGACTATCCATACTAATTTTCATCCATTCAACTAACCAAATAATTTTCCCTCCCTGCATAATATACTGATCAATAATAAACTTATCCTTCTCAGTAAAGTATGCCTGAGGCTTTGCTATTACGACAACTGCATATTCGTCAAGTGCATGTAATGCCTGATTCATATTTACTCTATCTATTTGATAATATTTTGATAGAGAAGTCATAATATCGTATGTTTCATACTCTCCAAGCTCTTTATGCCCTTCAAGAAAGGCTACTTTTTGCAATTTCCTACTTGTAAGCATCCAAATAGCATGAATAAAGTCGCGCTCCAATTCTGTTTCAGACAATCCATCAAAAGCATTACCAGCTGTAAGGTTATTATTAATTAAATTAACTGGAAACTCCTTCCCATCATACTTAATCAAAGCAGCAGCGAACACCATTTTTTCAGATTTTCCCCCATCATTTGACTGACTAATATATGTTGGATTTAAACCTTTATTATAAAGCTGCCAATACACCTCTTCATTATAATTTGGATCATTTTTCTCAAATGGATTTTTAAATATTACTTCAATATTATTTGAATATGATGAAAAATTATCGAGGAATTCCTTAACAACTTTTCTATACCTTACAAGTTCAACTGGCAAGTCTTCACTTTCAAGATAAACCTCTATATAAACTTTATCTTCAAGATTTTTAAGAATATTTCTTGATATTGGTGTAATTGTAAATCGTTTTTCTTTAGTAAGATCTAGACGAAAAAACACCATTGATGATAAAATATTAAATACCACAATCAGGAGCAAGATAAGTGCTGCCTGCATTACATTTTGTTTTCTTAAAACCGAACGTGTCTTTTTTACTTTATTCTTTCCCATAGCCTTACCATTTACGACTTTCAAGTCTAAGTTTTGTCAGAAAAACAAAAATACTTATCACACTCAAGAAATAGACGATATCACGACTATCAACAACCCCACGACTTATCGATCGATAGTGGTCATTAATTCCAATAGAAATAATAAAATCTGACACCTTTCCTGAAAATCCCAGAAATGCTAAATTTTCAAATCCTAAAAAGAATACATAGCAAAGCAAAACGCTCAAAAGGAATGAAATTATGGCATTTTTTGAGAAACTACTAGCAAAAACTCCTATAGCTGAGTAAACTGCAGCAAGGAAAAACAAGCCAATATATGATCCAAATACAGCTCCGTAATCAACATTACCCACTGGATCGGCTAAAGAATGAATTGAGAACAAATAGAAAAACGTAGGAATCAGAGCAATTAGCACTAAAACAACCGCTGCTAAATACTTTGAAACAACAATCTGCAATTCAGATAAAGGTCTTGTAAGCAAAAGTTCCATTGTTCCACTTTTCAACTCTCCTGCAAACATATTCATTGTAATCGCAGGTACTAAAAATAAAAACACCCATGGAGATATGACAAATAGTGTGTCAATATTCGCAATTCCGATATCGAAAACATTAAAGTTCCCCCGAAATATCCACATAAACATGGAATTCACCAAAAGAAAAACTATAACAACAAGATAACCGGTTATTGACGAGAAAAACTCCTTTATTTCTTTTAAAAATAATGTAACCATCTATTGATAATTTAATTGTCTGCAAATTTACCTTTTTTTTCCTAAACTCAAAAAGTGTAAAAAAATTGTTTGAGAAATGGCAGACGACAGACCGAGGATGGAAGACAAAAGACAAGAATCAGAGGTCAGTCTTTCGATCTCCTTATTAAGTTTTGTTTGTTAACTATTTTTCTAAAAAATCAAAAACCCAAGAATTATTTAAATGTATCTTTGCTAAGATTTTTATTATGAAACACATTCTGACAATATTTGTTCTACTTATTTGTAGTCTGGGCATAAAATCTCAGAGCTACAACTCTTACTTCAACCAGTTTGAGATGAGAACTCATTATGGTTTTACCATGCCTCATCATAAACAAATGGGATATATCATTAACAGTAATATTGCAATTTGCGAATTAAATTACTCTATTAAAACAGATGGTTCAAAACCATGGCATCACTGGTGGAGGTTTCCAGAAATGGGAGTTGGATACCTTATTGGAGGATTAGGCAACATAAATGTTTTTGGTTTTTCACAATCTTTATTTTGGTTTTTTGGCACCCCTATTGTCGAAACAGATAATCTTCTCTTTAAGTATCGTGTAGGAGGAGGTCTGGCCTTTTTAAGTGACAAATTTGACTTTCGTTCAAATTACTACAACATTGCAATCGGCTCACATTTTAATGCACATTTACAATTTTCTCTTTTATGTGACTATAAACCTTTCGACATTCCTTTATATTTAACTGGAGGGTTAACATTTAACCATTTTTCGAACGGATTAATAGAAACTCCAAATCTTGGTTTAAATCAACTTACCACCAATTTGGGAATCAAATATATTTATTCTGACTACTCTTACTCTCTCCCAAAACGTCAATCGCAATACATGTATAATTCAGAGCTTGAACTATCTGTCTATTATTCTGGTGCCATAAAAGAGAACTCAACTTACGAAAACAAAAAATATTTGGTTAATTCTCTTTCCTTTGATGCAACATCAAGGATTTCAAAGAAGCGTAGTCTGGGAGGTGGAATAAACCTCATTTACGATCCTTCATTACGAACACAAATGGAAGGTGATTACAAAAATGCTTCAAATCTATTGAGAATAGGGATACACGCCATGCAGGAATTGTATTTTACGGATGAATTATCTATGCTTCTATGTGTAGGAACTTATGCACTCAACTCATATCAACCCAATGACAAAAAAATCTGGATTTACTCAAAACTTGGTATTAGATATACTTTTGAAGACCTTGTTTTTGTAAACATAAATTTAAAAACTCATACAAGTGTCGCCGATTATATTGAATTTGGGGTTGGAATGAGGCTATATTAATCAACTAATTATCAGTTATTTAAATATAAGTGAGATAATCGGCAATTATGTCAAAAACTAATTGTACTTTTGCGCCCTTAAATAATATTAAAAGATTTTATGATCACATTTGACAATTTTGACTTAAACGACAACATTCTTTCTGCAATTAAAGAACTAGGTTTCGAAAATCCTACTCCAATTCAGGAGAAAACAATTCCACATTTATTAAATACAGATAAGGATCTAGTTGGATTAGCTCAAACAGGAACAGGTAAAACTGCTGCTTTTGGCTTACCTGTTTTACAACAAGTAAACCCAGACAACAAATATACTCAGTGCATTATTCTATCTCCTACCAGAGAGCTTTGCATTCAGATATCTAAGGATATGATGAACTATGCTAAATACATGCCTGGTGTTAGAGTAACAGCTGTATATGGTGGAGCTAGCATTGAAAATCAAATCCGAGACCTAAAAAAAGGTTCTCATGTAATTGCTGGAACTCCAGGTAGAGTTCTCGATTTATTAAAAAGAAAAGTTTTAAAAATAAATCAAATAAAATTCTTAGTTCTAGACGAAGCTGACGAAATGCTTAATATGGGATTTAAAGAAGATATGGATGCAATTTTGGAAACTACCCCAAAAGACAAACAAACTCTTCTTTTCTCTGCTACAATGCCTAAAGAAATTCGTCAGATTGCATCGAATTACATGAATAATCCTGATGAAATTTCTGTTGGGACAAAAAATTCTGGTTCTACTGATGTTGAACACTTCTACTATTTGGTTCAAGCAAAAAACAGATATCTTGCACTTAAGAGAATTGCTGATATGAATCCAAATGTTTACGGAATTGTTTTCTGCAGGACTCGTAGAGAGACTCAGGAAATTGCCGACAAACTTATTCAGGATGGATATAATGCTGATTCTTTGCATGGTGATTTATCTCAAGCACAAAGAGACCATGTAATGCATCGTTTCAGAACTAAAGTTTTACAAATCTTAGTTGCAACAGATGTTGCTGCTCGAGGAATTGACGTAAACGACTTAAGTCACATTATCAACTATAACCTACCAGACGAAAGAGAAGTTTACATTCACCGTAGCGGACGTACAGGAAGAGCTGGAAGAAAAGGAATTTCAGTTTCTATTATCCACTCTAAGGAGATGCATAAGATTCGTGAAATTGAAAAGATTCTTAAACGCCCTATTACAAAAAAAGACGTTCCTGGTGGTGCAGAAATTTGCATGAAACAACTTATGGGAATGGTTGATAGAGTTGAAAAGATTGAAACAATTGACAATCAGATTGAAGAATTTTTACCTGCTATTAACGAAAAACTTGGAGAATTCTCACGCGAAGAACTTATTAAAAGATTTGTTTCTGTTCAGTTTAACAGATTCCTTAAATACTACAAAAATGCTCCTGACTTAAACGCAAAGGCAAAAGACAGAGATAGTAGAGACGATAGAGGTGACAGAGATGGTCGCTCAGGAAGAAAAAATAATAGTAACTACAAATTCACAAAGTTCTTCCTTACATTAGGTTCAAAAGACGATCTTACTAAGATGAAACTTATGGATCTTATCAATAATAATGATGCTCTTGCTGGAGCAGAAATTGGTAAAATTGAAGTTCTAAAAAGCTTTACTTTTTTCGAAGTTGATTCAGCTAAAGAGCAAGAAGTTCTACAAGCATTTAATAATAGAAGATATCAAGGAAAACGTCTAAAAATTGAAATCAAGAAAAGCGAAGGTCCTCGAAGTAGCGGATCTAAAAAACACGGAAAAGAAGGTGGCGATTTCAAAAGACGCAGTAGTGATGGCTATAAGAAACGCAGCGACGACAAAAGAGGAAAATCAGATGGCGATCGTAGAGGCGGATATAAGAAATACTAAATAAAAACTGAGTATCAGTTCAATTGTTCTCAGTTAGATACAACAATCTACACATAAAGTAAAGTCAGGTTTGAAACCTGACTTTACTTTTATATATTTGCAAAAAGAATTAAGCATTATGAATTGGTTTGTTTTCTGGATTGCAATTTACACAGTACTTTTAATTGGGTTCACAATAAAATATGTTAAGAAAAAAGATTTTGACGGATACCTAATAAATAATCGTAACACAAAATTACTTCCTTTACTTTTTACTACACTTGCAACTTTTGTTGGAGGAGGAACCAGTATGGGACTAATTGCCATGGGGTATGCTTCGGGTTTCGCAGCAGTAGCTATTGGCGTTGCTTACGTAATTGGTTTTATCATACTCTATTTTTTTGCTGGAAAAATCAGACAAATTGGTGCAGAACAAAAAATATATTCATTTGCTGAATTTCTAAACAGAGCATTTCTAAAAAAACATAAGCTCTCATCATTCCCAAAAGCATTTTCCGGTTTAATAAGTGGAATTAATATTGTGATTTTCTTCTTTTTAACAGCTGCACAATTTGTTGGAATGGCAACACTTTTACATTATGCATTTGATGTTGGCTATATACCTGCTGCAGGAATTTCATTTTTAGTTGTTATAATTTACACTGCATTTGCAGGTCTCTCAGGAGTTATTATTACAGACTCAATCCAGTTTGTTGTGATAATAATTATGATTATTGCTATTTTCATTCCAGGTGTCTGGTCAGATACTTCTGGATTTGAAAACTTAAAACAATTACCCCCTGATTTTCTTAACGGGACTCACGAAGGTCTAGTATTCCTTATTGCTTTACCGCTCTTACTTAGTCCATCGGTATTAACACGAATGGATATATGGCAAAGAACACTTGCTGCAAATTCACAAAAAACAGCAAAAAGAAACAGCCTGTTAAGTGGTGCTTTGATGTTGCCATTTTACATAATCTTTCCTCTTGTAGGTATGGCATTACGTGTTGATTTTGGAGCTGGGATAGACCCCGACCATGCTACGCACTTATTTCTCGCTAATAATACAAATGCTATATTTCTTGGGTTTGCTGTAATTGGTTTATTGGCAGCTCTGATGTCTTCTGCTGACAGTTTCCTAAATATTGTTGCAATGACAGCCGTAAGAGATTTCTCATCGTGGAAAACCGATGGAAAACCAAACGAAAAAGTTTTTAAACAAGTACGTATTGCTGTTGTTGTTTTTGGTGCTGCTGCTCTGGGAATGGCTCTTTATATGGCAGATATCGTAGAATTATTTATTGCAGGAATCACATTAAATATTCTTTTCGCACCAGTTACATTCCTTGCGTTAATAAAAAAAGATGTATACAAATATAAATTTGCAGCATTTTCAAGCATTCTATCAGGCACAATTGTAATTACAGCTCTGTTTACTTACGGATTTATTAGTGATGATGACGGGATTTTAAAAATTGCATTTGTACCTGCAACAATAGTCGCAACTATTGCGATGTTTATTGGGATTTGGATAAAAAAAATAAAAGATAAATCAAAAAGCAATAATCTTAAAACAGAAATAGCTCAATAAGAATTATCTTATCAAGCTATTTCAAAAATTTTGAAACTCTACAATTAGAATTTTATTTCTTTAACATCTCCTTTATTGCATCTGCAAGTCTTTGAACACCAACTTCTATTTGCTCATGAGTTGGGAAAGAGAAATTCATACGCATTGTATTTATTCCGCTTCCATCGCAATGGAAAACCTTACCAATCACAAAAGCAACATTTTTCTCAATTGCAATTTTAAATAGATCTTCAGAATCCATACCTTCTGGTAAGTTTAAGAATAAGAATAAGCCTCCTTCTGGTTCTGTCCATGTAATTCCCTGTGGCATATATTGTTTAAAACAATCCAACATCAAATCACGCTTAACACGATACATATCTATTGTTTTGGCAAGATTTGTTTGCAACATTCCGTTTTCCATATATTTAGCAACTGCCATCTGAAGAATAGCTGGAGTACAAAGATCGCTAGCTTGTTTTGCTGTAACGTATTTCTCTACAATTTTTTCGTGACCAACAACCCATCCAATTCTAAAACCAGGTGCAAGAATTTTTGAGAAAGTACCTAAAGTTACAACTCTGTTTGATTTATCAAGTTGATACATCATTTTTTGTTCAGCACCATCGAATCTCAATTCACGATAAGGACTATCTTCTATTACAAGCAAATTATATTTCTCGGCAATATCTAAAAGTTCTTGGCGTCGCTTTTCTGGATAAGTAATTCCAGCAGGATTTTGGAAATCAGGAATCAAATACAAGAATTTTGGGAGATCATTTTCCTGCTCCATTTTAGTAAGAGTTTTTTCTAACTCAATAGGACACATTCCGTCATCATCAAAACGAACACCAACTGGAATACCACCATAAGCTCTAAAAGCAGATAATCCTCCAAGATAAGAAGGCAATCCACAAATTATCTTATCACCAGGATTAATGAAAATCTTAGCTGTAAGATCTAACCCCTGTTGAGAAGCTGTTGTAATAGCAATATTTTCAATTCCAATTTCAACACCCTGAGATTTATAATGCTCTACAAGTTGCTGACGTAACTCAACACAACCTTCAGTAGTACCATACTGCAATGCTTTTGTTCCTGCTGTTTCGAGTACCTGATTCATACAGGCTTTAATATCTTCTACTGGAAATGAATCCTCAGCAGGCAAACCTCCAGCAAATGAGATAACATTGGGATTTTGTGTAAGTTTTAATATTTCACGAATAGCAGAACGTTTTGCTGCTGCCATGTTTGTTGATAAAATTGAATCTAATTTATTTAGCATGTTATTGAATTTTTGGTCAACCAAAAGTATATAAAATTGAGGATTCTAGCACATTAATTAATGTGTTATAAAATATATTAAGATTTAGTTTAAATTTAACTATCGCCAAATGGCTTACGATTTATAATTGATTGACCTAGTGTAATTTCATCGGTATACTGAAGTTCATCACCAATAGCGACACCACGAGCTAGGATAGTAACCTTAACATCTGAATTATTAAGCTTTCTATTTATGTAAAAATTGGTAGTATCTCCTTCCATTGTGGTTGGTAGAGCCAATATAATTTCTTCAAGTTCACCTGAATTGGCTCTTTCGATAAGTGAAGAAACATTTATATCGTTTGGCCCCACTCCATCCATTGGTGAAATAATACCTCCAAGCACATGAAAAAGTCCATTATACTGAGAAGTAGATTCTATTGCGAGAATATCATGAATTCCTTCGACAACACAAACTAATGCTCTATTTCTGGATTTATCCGAACAAATTGTGCAAATATCAATGTCCGAAATATTATTACAAATTGAACAAAACTTTGTTTCAAGTTTCATTTTTCGAATTGAAGAAGTGAATTGCTCTACCTCCTCGTCCGACTTTCTTAGCAATTGTAATGCAAATCTTGTAGCTGTCTTCCTACCAATACCTGGCAATGTTGAAAACTGACTAATTGCATCTTCTAAAAGCTTACTCGACTTTCCGTTATAATTCATAAAATCTAAAAACCATATTCATTATAAAAACCTGTACCATCCATATAACGTCCCGAAGCGACTAATTTATGTACACCTGCATTATCAAACCAAACGACTCTCACAGCATTCTTTTTCCTTCCAGTAATAATCCCTCCTTCAATTTCCCAGTTCAACTCTCTGTATGTATCACAAGTTAATTTATAATATGGCATTGCTCTGTTAAATGGCGTTGCAGGTTTACTAACAATCTCACATTCATTTAGCACAACTTCTTCATAAAGAAAATCTCTAACTTCAACACTTATAAAGTCAAAAATATCATTCAAATTATCATCTACATCAACATGAGGGCTATGACCTGCAGATTCAATAATGTGCAATTCTTCTCTACGTCCAAGCCTTTTAGCTTCGATATGTATTTTAAGAGAGCCATACATTTTCTCAAGAACTGCACTACTAAAGTTCCCTTTTATATCCTGAAAAGGATAATCATAATCTATAGGGACTATATCATCAGCATCTCCATGGAATGAGATAATAGAAGCTTTTGAATTCTTTAACACTTCTAAATCATTCACTGCTCCCCACATATTTACCACAGCTTTTATCTCGAATTTATTTTTTAACTGATTCCCTGATTTTTCTATATCTCCCTGATCACTATAAAGCAAACTTTTTTTGGTAGCATCAGGACGATTTTTATTCCTCATATAAGTAAGATTTAAAGCTGTCACTCCTCCTGCTGACGTTCCTCCTACAAATATCATATCTGTATCGATGCCAAATTCATCTGCTTTAGATACGATAAAACGCATTGCTGCATGAGCATCCTGCAAACCTCTGTACCCAGCTCTTTGAATTGAAGGGCCAACAGGTTTAAAGCCTAATCTATAGTTTACAGATGCTGTAACATATCCCATTTTAGCAAAATATTTGCACCACTCAACCATTGCTGTTGTCTTTTTATCCCCAATATAAAACCCACCACCGTGCATCAACATCAATAATGGACGTTTCTCTAGATCGTCCCCTTCTGGCATATAAATATCCATTTTCAGATTTAAATCTTTTTTTGAAATAGAAGACAACACTCCATTTTTCAAAATCTCAATATACGACTCATCATCCAACGGATAAGAATCCCAATACCCCTCAGCAGTACCATAAACAATGTCATGCTTAACAATAACATCATCAAATACCTCTTCAATATACCTTAATGGATAGCGCGGTGCTGTTGATGGTTCGTGAATTTTGATCTCTAAATATTCACTCCATTTATAATTCCTGAAAATCTTTAGAAATTTTCTATTTATTCCATACTTACCTACAATACTTTTACTCCCAACAACAAAGTCAGGCTTTACTTCAACCGTCTGATTATCAAACTTAACCAAATAACTTTTTCGCTTTTTATTAACCTGAAATGATTTTAAGTCAGCAAATACTAATTTATTAAGAATAAAATATTTCCCTTCAGCATAATCGTCAGAAATTTTATCAAACTTTATGTAATAAACACTATCATTTATATTACAGTAATAGAATTTATCTGTATCAAGCTTATCCAAACTAAACAAAACTCCTGAAACCTTTTCTGCCGATATTGAAGCACTAGAAAGAAGCGGAATTAATAAGCATAAGAACGAAAAACTAAAAATTGAAATTACCTTTCTCATTTGATCATATTTTTGTGTAAAAATAATTTAAAAACAACACATTTTAACAATAAATGTATGAAAACTTTTAAATAAAGAGGTTGTTTTAGATTAATATTATTCTGATTATTACAAAAAATAAAAAAATGAGTCCCATTCTAATACTTACAATTGTTTTATCATATTTTGCTATCCTTTTATTGGTTTCATTTTTAACTTCACGAAATGTCAACAATGAGGGTTTTTTCCTTGGAAACAGGAAGTCTCATTGGTACATTATTGCTTTTGGGATGCTCGGATCATCGATATCTGGAGTAACTTTTATTTCAGTCCCTGGATGGGTTCAATCTACAGGCATGACATATATGCAAATGGTAGCAGGTTATTTTTTAGGGTATATTGTAGTAGCCTTTGTCTTACTACCTCTATACTACAAGCTAAAACTTACTTCAATTTACACATATCTGGATGTCAGATTTGGTAAATCATCTTACAAAACCGGGGCATCATTTTTCTTATTGTCAAGAACAATTGGAGCTGCATTCAGACTTTTCATAGTTGCTAATGTCCTTCAAATTACAATTTTCAATCAAATGGGAGTCCCATTTTGGACAACAGTAATTATAACAATATTATTAATCTGGCTCTATACATTTAAAGGTGGAATCAAAACCATTATCTGGACAGACACATTGCAAACTTTGTTTTTATTCTCAGCCTTAGTTGCAACAATTATAATAATTACTAAAGATTTGAACTTAGGTTTTAGTGGTACAATAACAGCAATCAGTGATAGTCCAATGTCAAAAATATTTGAATTTAAAGATTGGAACTCTACACAACACTTTGTAAAACAATTTATCAGTGGGGCACTTATTACAATTGTAATGACAGGCCTGGATCAGGATATGATGCAGAAAAATCTTAGTTGTCGTAGTTTAAAAGATGCAAAGAAGAATGTTTTAACTTATGGATTTGCATTTATTCCAGCAAACATTTTGTTTCTTTCTCTTGGTGTTCTTTTAATGCTTTATGCAAATCACCATGGTATAAATCCGGAATTAATTCAAGGTGATAACTTATATCCTTATATTGCAACTAACCTATTAGGACCAGTAGTATTAATATTATTCTTAATAGGGTTAATGGCATCAGCTTATTCCAGTGCCGATTCTGCATTAACTGCATTAACAACTTCCTTTACAGTAGATATTTTAGGCACAAAAGATAAGTCTGAAAAAGAAATAAAAAAGTCCAGAACAATAGTTCACATCCTATTTTCAACTCTTTTAGCAATTGTTATAATTATCTTCAACATGATTAACGAAAAGAGCGTCATTGATGCCATTTTCACAATTGCAGGTTATACTTATGGGCCTCTCTTAGGACTATATGCTTTTGGGCTATTCACAAAATATCAAATTAAAGATAAAGCAACTCCTTTCATCTCAATTTTAAGTCCTATTATTTGCTTCATTATTTACTACATTTTAAAAACCAAAACAGGTTATAAAATGGGATACGAATTACTTCTTCTAAATGGTATTATAACATTTATTGGATTACTAATTTTTAGAAAAAAGAAAATTGAGCATTAGCAGTTAACTTCACCATTCACACTATACAAATCAAAACTGACAATCAGACACTTATCTGAACATTTCCCCATTAACTACGTTTAATTATTAAACCATAATTCAATCATTATGTCAAGTTTAAAGAAATTTTCGGGAATCTTTTTAATTTGCATTCTGTTATTTTGTTTAACCTCATTCTCTCAATACACAGAATACAAAAAAGACATAATTTACAATAGCATTTCATTTAAAGAAGTTCGGTTTTATGTTGATCATGGAGATACTACTTTTGTTCAAGGGATGTTGGAAAAACGAACAATGATAAAAGGAATCCCATGTATGCGAAATATTGGATACTACACAAATGGGAAGCTCAAGACGTTTATTCTTGCTGAAGATTTTGAACTAAATAGTCATATTATGCCAAAATGGACAAGAGTATCGTATAGTAAAGAAAAAACAACAATATTTTTTGGCAGAGACACTTATTATAAAGGATATTGCTGCAATGGAAATTTTAAAAAATGGTTTAGCACAGGAATTTTCACTACACTTTATCCTAATGGAAATTTAAGAAGCTTTTACCCATGTAAAGACATTGAAATTGATAAAATTCCATGCAAATCAAGCCCTTTTGCAGGCATAGAACTTCACACAAATGGAAAACTAAAAACATGTACTTTATCAAAAAAGCACATTATTGAAGGCAAAGAATATAAAAAGAATACCCATCTCGGTTTTGATGAAAATGGAAAACTTACAAGAGCAGACAAATACGTTTTTTGGTGGGTTAAAGCTTAATATGGTAACATAGAACTACTCCCAGATTATATTGAAACCCTTTAACACAAAACTCGGATCAAGCAAATTAATCGAAAAGACCTTCAACTATAGAATATATGATATAGTCAGAAGATGACTCGAAGTTATCCTCTAACTTCCTACACCTTCTCAAACCTCAAATTCTTAATTTTATCTCCTGTATAGATTCTTATGGTATAATTGCCCGGTAGCAGGTCTTTTATGTTTAGTTCCGTTTCGGGACTTAACGTTTCATGACGATAAACGACACTTCCTAAACTATTTATGATTTCAAGAGCACATGCCTGGTGACTGAGCGGCGGTGTGCTGAGCTTGTCGAAGTAAGTCGAAGTCACCAGATTTGGAATATTTACATAAATTTTATCCACGGCAGGATTAGGATAAACAGAACAGATTGTTTGCAAATTATCTTCTAGTTTATCTACTCCGCAATCTATTGCATTTATTTCTTTGGTTATGGTCGTACTTTCGCCATAAGCATCAGTAACGGTAATGTATATTTCATGTGTGTCCGCAGTTAGCGGGGTATAAAAATCTACCGGTTGGGCAATACACTGACCCCACTCGTGGTTTGTAAGAGTAGCTTCGCTTATGGTTTGCTGAAAGTAGGTAGAACCACCCCACTCCAAATCGACATGCGTAAGACCAATTTCTACAGGAACAAAAGTTGGAGGATAATAAATACTATCGATTACCTGACCGGCACTTATCTCTATTGTGTATGGCGCTGATTTACCCGATATATAGGCATATACACTTATGGTATCGCCAATACAAACACTCTCAGGCAAGTCTAAATCTACATTTAAATCAGGAAGTTCGGCATTACTTAAGCCATCCAAACCCATACTATCGGTTTTTACTAACCAGGATTGTTGTGGTGGGTCGTAACCTTGCCTGTCGTATTCATTTCCATAGCCGGCAAGAATAAAACCTCCATCAGAAGTATTTTTAAATGACACGAGCCACTGATAAGTAGAGCTTGTATCTATTGCATAATAATCGCGATTCCAGCATATATTGCCATCCTCTGTTATTTTCTGAAGATATCCTCTTGATGCTCCATAACTATTTCTATTATTGCCCAGCAAATATAAATTCCCATTTCTATACAATATAGAATTAAGAGAATTCTCCATATGTATCATATCAGGATTATCAATTTTTGAAAACGTTCGATAATACTTAGTCCACAATAAATCGCCATTGCTACTTACTTTACGTAAACAACCATCCCAAAGTGTTACGCCACTACCCGCACCATATTTTGCCACAGGATAAGCCCCACAAGCAAGATAAGAAGAGTCGTTGGTTTCGATTAGCCCTTTTATCATTCCATCCCGATAAACACTATTCCCATAATTTCGTTCCCATAGTAAATTGCCTGCTGTATCAGTTTTTATTAAATACCAGTCTTCATCAGAATTATAACTAATTGTCATTCCTCCAATTACCAACTCGTTATTTCTGCTTTCAATTATATGATTGCCGGATTCATAGTCATCGCCAATAATATTACTCCATAATAAATTATTGTTCTCATCAATTTTTATAAGTAAAAGTCTGGGAGCATCATATTCTTGCACATATATCTGACCACATATATAGATATCGCCACCAACACTACTTAACATACCAAATGCTCTCTTCCAAACTGTATCATCCAGAAACTCAACTGTATTGTCTAACTCAAATTCTGCATTTAAATAGTCCAAATATATTGATGTCTTTTCTTCTACCGGATAATACCTGATACCTGTCATTATTAATTCTGTATCTCTTACCGAATAACTTCCTGAATATCCTTCCCAATATTCCACCTGATTATCCCCATAAATTTCTTTCCACTCTATATTTCCATCAAGGTTTACTAAAGTTATAGCATAGCTTCTTGTTCCATATTCATTACCGGTTCCTGTACGCAAATAATATCCTGAGTCACTTGGTATTACGCTACACATTATATGGCTAACAGTATCCTCTATTATATTGTTAAATATAGCCTGAGAATTTGCAAACAACTGAAAAAGTAAAAACATGATAAACAAATAGTATTTCTTCATATCGCTAAATTAAATAAAAAAGGTAAGCCAATTAGGCTCACCTATCTTTTTTTATTTTGTTTTTGTAATTTTTACTGAATTAGTATTCCCAAAACAGTCTGATATTTCTATTATATAAATACCCGGCTTATAATCTGTAACAATAATAGTTTTTAGGTCTGAAACAGCATTTAAGTGCAATGTATGTAATAACTTACCTTCTTCAGAATAAACATTTATTTTTCCTTTATTGCAATCGTCTTTATGTTCATAACCAATTGCTTTAAATAGTAAATTATATTCCTCACCATAAGTTTTATTAAAATTGTATTCTACAAATACGACTCCCTGTGTTGGGTTTGGATAAACCTATTGCTTTCATGACTGAAAGATAAAAAATTATAATTTACTCCCCAGAGTTTTTACTTGATCCATCAAGGATCAATCCGATTTTCTGGGGAGTAAGAACTTCATATTACTAATGATACTATAATACCAGTACTATTCTTTAAATTTATTTCCAAAACTTTCTCCTTGATGAGAAAGTTACAAAGAATCAAGATCAGGTAATGCCTACAACCCGCCTCTATAAATAAAAGAATTGTATGGCAACCTGGTATAAAATAAAGCATTGGCTATATTTCTTAATGGAGCTTTATTTTATAAACGACATGTCGGCTTGCCACAATTCTAATTATTTATATTCACCGCTAGAGCTGCCAGGCTACCTGATCAGGCCGACGCTCTTGTGTTTACGTACAATCTAGGGAACTTTGTACTTGTAATGTCATTACAAACAATTAAACTATTTCTAATTGCACTAATTGGGCTATACTAATAATGACTTGGCGTTATTGAAGTCCCCAGAAAATCGGATTGAGCCTTAAAATCACAATAAACAAACACTTTAAAACAATCAGGCATACGCAAAAAAAAGAGACAACTATTGTTGTCTCTCTGTGATTGATCGGGGGCTCGAACCCCGGACCCTCCCGACTTAGTCGGGATGCTCTACCGTGAACTAATCAATGATTCAACCATTTTACGAGATTTCCACTTTTTTATCTGTTGCTCTCTTAACATTGTATCCTTCTTTTCACTATAGGTCTCAGTATAAACAACAACCCAATCCCTAATTCCTCCAGTAAAACCTTTATGATTTGAATTATGTTGATTTACAGGAAAGGTTACGTAAACATAATTCAAATCATAAAGGTTTTTCTGGAGGAATTTGGGATTGGGTTGTTGTTTATCCTTCTTTTCACTATAGGTCTCAGTATAAACAACAACCCAATCCCTAATTCCTCCAGTAAAACCTTTATGATTTGAATTATGTTTACGTAACCTTTCCTGTAAATCATCCGATGTATATCCTACATAATATCTGTCTTTAATTTGAGAATATAATATGTAAACAAAATAAACTTCCATTAGGTATCAATTTGGGTTAAAATCACAATAAACAAACACTTTAAAACAATCAGGCATACGCAAAAAAAAGAGACAACTATTGTTGTCTCTCTGTGATTGATCGGGGGCTCGAACCCCGGACCC